>Ga0315544_1000732_pt1 | contig 28730 bp, 20 predicted proteins | sample SalMarSW160130MG_2_FD_202543 | JGI IMG/M metagenome (GOLD analysis project Ga0315544, IMG submission 202543) | Salt marsh sediment microbial communities from the Plum Island Ecosystem LTER, Massachusetts, United States - Salt Marsh Sediment SW1601-130 ... | reverse complement strand
GCGGCGAGCCATCCAGTCGGATTTCTCTTGGAAGTCTTCTCTGCCGCAGTATGAAGCCCTCTACGAGATGGCGATACGAAAGTCGACAGCAAGCCAGATAGTTTAAGGATAACAAGTAATGGACACCCTATTGCTTGCCGCAATAGCAGTGAGTATGGTTATCCGAGGACTCAATCTGCTTGGCATACTTCACATTCCAGACTAGGGCTGTGCTGTAAGTGAGTTCTTCTCCGGAGGTGAAAAGCTTGACAGAGGCAATTGTAAGGTAAGAACAAACGGGGGGAATAGATGCCAACAAAGAATGCTAACAAGAAAAAAAGAGATGAAATAACTATGAGACAGATGGAGATAGACGACATCAGTGGTGTCTATCACTTGGGCGAAGAACTCTTCACCAGTGAAGAGTTCCCTATCCTCTACCGTACGTGGGACGCCTACGAAGTAACCGACTATTTTACCTCTGATTCGGACTATTGTCTCGTGGCAGAATTAGAGGGGAGAGTCGTTGGCTTTGTCCTAGCCACTACTATTGAAAAGGAAGGCACCGCCTGGAAGAAATACGGCTACCTGAGCTGGATAGGGGTTGCCGAGGCTTACCAGAGAACAGGGTTAGCTCTGCGCCTGTACAAGAAAATTGTGACGGCAGTAATAGGTATCTCTCTCGCAGCCTATTTCAGGAGCAAGAAATGGCTCTAGTGAGAGAGGCTCTATGGATTTTAGAAGAGGGGAAGGAGGCTTTTTGGTGAGCTTGTACGGCAGGAAGAAGAGAGTTATCCCGGTCTGGAAAAGCCCTTGATTTCCCAGAAATATGGCTAGATGAAGCTCCGATGTACAAGCGTGCACGTGAACCAGCGAGACTTATCTCTACACAGGGACTACGGAATGGGTCTTGTCTCTACAATATAAACAGGCGGTCAGCTATCTTGTTCCGCAGGTCCCGGGCAGTCACAAGCTTCTGGTGCAATTCACCTTTTACATTTCCATCGGCCCCGCTCGTGTTTACAGCTCGGTAGGCATTGACAATGGCTCTCCATTGGTCGATAAGCCCCAGGTGAATGAGGTTGATATCCCACATAGGCTTGCGACTGGCCCACCAGAACTGGCAGCTGTGGAGTGCCCTGTCCAGTAAGCCCCGGGCAATACCAGCAAACCGCTTGCTCTCATCGTTATCAGCGAGCTGGCTAGCACTGGAGCATATCTCCATGCATATTGACAGGTGCTCCCACTGCAAATGCTGTATTTCATTGTCTTTGTCTGCCCAAAGAGGATAGGGATTCCCTGCCTCTATGTCTTCAGCCGTAGTACTCCAGGAAGATGGTTTGGGATCTATGACATCGCCGGATGAAAAGAGCTCGAGAAGTTGGCTGATAGTCGCTGTTTGGATCTGATGAGCTGTCTCTGCATCTTGAAAAAGGCTAGCGTGTTGGGTTGCTAGAGCTTTCTTCTGTTGAATATGAGCAAAGGTCTCGCTTCTTACCTGTAGTTGCTCATAGACCTCGGCTAGGAACAATTCCTCCCAGTCTTGAATGTGGTGGCCATAGGTTTCAGCATCCATAGCAGTGACGGCATAGATATTTTCCTTATCCCCCTTGAGAGCTTTGAGGTTCTCGAGGAAGTCTCTGGGGCCTAGCTCATCGAAGCTAATCTTGTTGCTCAGGAGGTTATCTCGGAAGAATACTGCTAATCTTTTCCCCTCGTGCTCTATTTGGTAAACAGTATCGACTGGCCAGTTAGTTGGGCAGGCAACGCCACTGAGAATAATCCAGCGGTGCCCCGCTCCGATAACTGGCGGCAGGATCTCTCTGCTATAGGCCATCTCTGGGGGGAAGAAGCCACTGGGCTTGTAGTCACTCCCAAAGAAGAAGCTATTGGTCTTCTGGTTCAGCTCTATCTGTCGCTTAGCTTCGTCGGGTGGAATCAAGGGAAGGATAGGATGGTATTTGCCAGTGCCGGTGAACTCAATTTGGCCGCTCTCTGCTAACTCCTTTAGTCCCTGGATGATATCCCTGTGACCGCAGGCATTAAGCATCTCAGTCAGAGTTCCATTGATATTGACCGTGACCCTAGCGTTGGGATATTGGTGAAAGACCTCCAGCAGCGGGCGATATGATTCATCGCAGATTTTTTCTAGTACCGAAGGAAGCTGGGTTGGTGGTTGATAGAAGTGAAGGAGCTGTGCCCAATAAATCATAGTACCTCCTTTCGCAGCACCCTATGTCGCTATTTCATTTTCTAATCCCACAACTAGAATTTGCAGGGTTTCAAAGAAGCGGCAATATTATGGAGTATAACAGCAGAATCAAGACCTAGCTGCTGTTCTTTATCCACTCCCAGGCTTCCCAGAGATTCTTAGCATAAAAATCCGGTCTTGGTTTTGGATTCCTTTGCCCAGATTTTCTATCCAATAGTATTGTCTGCATACCGATTTGTTGGGCTCCCTTTACGTCAGTTTCGAGCTCGTTGCCAATATACACAGCCTCTTCTGGTGGGGTGTTCAGCATGGTGCAGGCAATCCTAAAAAGCCTCGGGTCGGGTTTCCTAAATCCAAATTGGGTAGACAAAACGATGCAATCAAAGAATCGGTTTAGTCCTAAGATTTCGGCTTCTTCCAAGCAGAATACTTTCTGCGCATCGGAGACCACGCCTAAGGGATAGCCGCTTCTTTCTATTTCCTTTAGTACCGGAATACTGTCTGGAAAAAGTTCAAATCGTTCACGACTAAGCACTCTGAGAAGCTTGCAGCAAGACTCAGCTAAAAAAGGATTGCCCAATCCTTCTTTTCTAAGGATGTTGCCAAATGCGACCTCGAGGTCCACTTCAGGATACTGTTCCCCTTTGGACTGAACGTATCTATCTCTTTCTAGGTCAAGGGCAGATTTCAGTTTCGCAGCGTCAACTTTCGCTCCATAGTACTGTAAGTAGAGAGAAAGGTAATGGAAGATCTCATTTTTTTGTTCGTTTGTCTTGATATCTATTAGGGTACTGTAGCAGTCAAAAACAACAGCCCGTATCTTAGACATTGCGTAGCCTCCCAAATTAGGTTCTTTCTATGATGTTCGCCTAGCCAGCTATTTTTGGCAATCCTCAATAATCCCAGCCCCATATACACAGGAATCTTCCGAGTGATAATAGGGAAAAACCGGGTATCGCCATAGTTGACTGCATATTCCCAGAGAAAATGGCCGATAAACGGCTCAGCAGCCCACCCATCGCCAATGCGCCACATAAAGTGGTGCTTTAGTTCAGCAGCGATAAATCCCAGATCCCAACACCGGTCAGCCCACTTCATTTTTTCCAAGTCGATCCCCACTACCATGTTACCATCAAAAAGAAAATTTGTCGGGGTCGCATCTCCATGGACAATCACTTCTCTATCGGTAACAAAAATGCTCTCTTCATTCCACCATCGGCTTGAATATTGCTCAATAGCGGCTTCTTCAAAAGGGGCAAGAAGCTCTTGTCGCAAACAATTCAGCAGCTTTTGCATATACGCTTGAGGCAGGTCAGGGGGAACCGTCCTATCCGTAACGCTAATTTGGTGTAGTTTAACAAGAAACCTGGCTAGATAGCTTAACTTCTCGAAAAGCTCTTTGTGCTGTTGTTCATAAACAGCTCTTGCTATGTAGTAATCGAGTGTTTGCCCCGGAGCCTTCTCTGTGACCAGTAATGCAGAAAGCTTCTTGCTTCTACCTAAAGGGGCTACCACATAGTCAGTATTTCCGCTCATTCCAAACCTTTCTCGAAGCAGCTTTAGATTTAAGTATTCCTTGTCTGCCTCCAACCACGCCTGTTCCAATGGAATCGACTCAACTTCAAAAGACTTCCCCACCACTACTATATTTTTCCCCTTTTCGAGGAAGAGATAAACGGGCTTTTTGCGGCTGAGCTCCGACACTTCTATTTCTCCATAAGGTGGCGAGGCGAGTTGGGGGAATATCTCCTCCTTCAAATATTTACAAACGGCCGCTTCTACCTCCACAGTGTTTCCTCCTCTCGGCTTTTTCCAAATGCCTCTTCAATGCGATGCCATCCCTGAAGGCACCTTTTGTATGTTCTTTGTTATACCTTGCCTCAAATGCCTACTCCAAACTGCCAAGCATCGAGCCCCCGTCTCGCCACCCTATGATGGAAACACGCAGTGATGCAGAAAAATCGGCTTGGTCATTTCTTGGAGGATACCGAGATAAATTTTGTTATGAATGTGACATTTGGAACAAGTATCTCGTCATCTTCTTTGGTCCTCAACTTGCTGTAAATTAGGTTTATATCGATTATTTCACCTGCGAGATTCTCAGGCAGGACAGCTACCTTGTCACCTACGCGAACTGGACGTACCACCACAATAATCAAGAAGGCTAACAAGTTGCTTAGAATGCTCCAGGCTGCAAAGAAACTCACCAGCATCATCGCTATGAAAGCACCGAGGGAAATCCAAATACTCTGCACGCCCATCCCGAATATGCCTGCAACTACTATCACAACAACGATGACAATAAGCCACCTAGCAATAAGCTTGATCAGGTGAGTATGAGACGGATCAAGGCCCCTTCTCTTCCCAGATTTCGAAATAAGAGCTGCTAAGATACGTTCAACTGTTACCCCTATCACTATAGCTATTAATACGGGAAGAACTACCTGAAGGAAATACGTCATGTTGAACAGCTGTCACCTCCTTGATCGCTTATTCCCAATACATTGCTATTATCCTTGCCTTGCGAATAAATAGAATACGAGGTTTTGTATAATTGTCTCTCCATTTCGGGCTTCTAGGTCATTGCCTCAGAAGGTAGGCCTCTTGTCTTGGTTCCTAACTGAAATTCAAGTTTGCTTATTAGTATTCTAACCACCTTTTCCCAGGTCCACTGTTGCGCTGTCCGTTTTGCAGCTTCACTCATTGCCTTCTTCTCCTTTAGATGTGTTCGAATATAATCTACGTAAAAGCGAATTTCTTGCGCTTTGGAGGTATCCAGCACTACGGCATTGTACATATGAGTAGCATAATCCTCTCCACTACAGCCGCAAAACACTATTGTCCCTGCAGCCATAGCCTCCAGTCCTACCAGACCAAATGGTTCATGTACGCTGTTGGCGAAAACCACATCGCTAGCTTTATAAATCACCCGCAGGAGGGAGTATGGTATAGGAAATAGAAGATTGAGCATATCCGCCTTGCCCGCTTCGCCAATGGCCTCCAAGTAAGGCGTGAAATTTCCCTCAAGCGCAGCTTGCCGGTAGCACTCCTCGATATCTCCTTGTAGAAAAACATCCTTCAACTTTATGCCAGCTAGCTCAGCCCGGCGGGCAATTTTAGTCCCATAAGGCTCGACGCTTCCACGGGCTAAGAAAAGGGGCTCTTCCCCCGACTTTTTCAGGGCACTGATGGCGCCAATCGCTGGTTCCCAACCCTTGTCCCGATGGTATCTCGCCACCTTGCTTAATATTAGATTGCCCTTCAGTCGCTCCTTTACGCTTGAAACGTCTCTTGTATCCACCTCTTCCAGAAAGGCTTTGGGTATCCCGTTGGGGATAACTAGGGCGTTTATTCCCATCTTAAGCATAATCTGCTTCATATACTTGCTCACTGTAGTAATTCTCGTGGTATAAGCCAGCCGTTGCCAGTTTATTCGCTCAAAACCATAAGTATTGTTGGCGTTCCAGAACATTAATGCCCTATCGCGCAGGCCCGAATAATACAAGAGGTCGCTTATGCAACACATAGCTTCAGCGGTGTGCCATTCTTCACCCAGTATTGCCACCAACTTTCCCTCGGAGATGGCAGGAATGGCAAGCTCACGAACCACGAACAGGGGCACAGACTTAGTGAAATCGTAAAGCTTCTCTTCCTCCCCGTCATAGACTCCGCTCGGATGATACTCGCTTATCCACTGACACCAGCGATGAAGGACAAGCTTTCCATTTTGGCGAAATTCAATCCCATCCTTTCTGGGGTCGCCTATAAATATATGATGGACTTGGAAGCCCATTTCTGCCAGGGTATTGGTTAGATAGGTAATCCTGGAACCGAGTCCTCCGGCAATCGAATAAACGTCAGGCCCTTCGAAAGAAACGATGATAAAGATGGTATTTTGAGGAGTAATGTTCATCACCCCATGTCCCTTCGTCTCCCTACTAAAGACTCACTTCTTTAAGGAGAGAGATGTTCCTCGTTTTGTCTGCGTGAATCTGAGCTTATCTTCCCGGGCAAGCCAACCAAGTCCCATGTAGACCATGGTCTGGGGGCGCTTGGTTTTGCTTTCTATGGCAGAGATACTCATTGGTCCCTCGTCTTTGATAAGTTGCCAGATTTCCCCTGCCGTTTCTCCGATGGTATGAAACATAGCGACCTCCTCTCTTCAGCGTAGTTGCACGTCTAATCCTAACGCTTTTCCCAGGTAACCAAGGATATTCGCTTCTTGTCGCTAATAAGAACATCTTTTAGGATTTTTGTCAAGTATGCTCTAGGGCTCTCTGCATTTGGAGGTGCTCTTTCCCTTGGGCCATAGTTGGTGAGCCCACCGGGCTAGTACCCTGTCTTGGCCACTATGGTTATCTTGAAGTTATGTTGCGTACCCAAGGTAAAAGAGCACACTCGGCTATGCCTGAGCCTGGACAGAATGCTATTGAGAACATGTTAAAGCTGCTCCTACGAGTTACGGAGTACATTAGCTCCAAGGCCCACGGATTGGTTTACAACTCTCAGGTGGTACAGGCAGCTCGGCTATACCTGAACTTTATCCTGGCTTTATGAGGAAGAAGTGGCATGCATCTTTCCAAAGTTCTGGCTGCTCATTTTGACTTTCGGGGCTTTCGTCCCTTCCAACCTAGCGCCTCAAGGAGATCTCCTACAGCAGTTTCACCGTGGCTAGGGTGACGAAGAGTAACGTCGGGGTTGACTCGATAGCGATTCCGTCTTCCTTCTCGCCTCTTGGCGATGTAACCAACGTCCAGCAGGTCGGCGATTATCTTCCGCGTCGCCCTTTCCGTTATGCCAATAGCATTAGCCAGATCCCGGGCAGTTATCCGGGGGTGGCGAGCGATATAGCTCAGCACTAGAGCGTGATTGGTAAGAAATGTCCACTCCGGCATATTTCGCCTCCTTTTTATTAAATTTCATTAAAATTCTCCCTCAAGGGTCTTGACAAATAAACTATTAGATGTATGATTATACATGAGAAATAAATCATCATTTAAGTATCATGAATAAAGGTGAAGTGCAGGTTATTTATAACATATCTGCAGGAAGAATTAAAGCCCCATGTTTATTTCTAAAAAAGGAGGTGATAGAAGTGCAAAAGAAACCCATGCCCGGTAAGCCCGGCCCCAAAAAGTAAGTAAGCCAGCCATAGCCTAGGGGTGGGAGGGGCAACTCTCCCACCCCTGATATGTGATGGATAATTCTCTCATTCTTGGGAAAGAAGAGCAGAGACGATAGTAGTAATTAACCCAGAGGAGGTAAGACGATAGCCATGGTAACCAAAACCAAAAAAGAAGTAGCCGAGCTGTGGTTAAGAGATGTTCTGCCTGATAAGGTGTTCTGGTTTCATGATGGCAGGATGGTGAAGAATTTAGATGAACTTGCCACAACACTTCGGGAAATGCCAGAGGAAACGTTTCACTACCATGTTATGGGGGACAAAAACGATTTCAGCAACTGGGTCAGGGATGTCATCGGCGACGTAACTTTGGCCAATCAATTGCAGAAGGCCACCACCCAAGCAACGGCTGCCCACAGAGTGGAGACGAGGCTAAACTGGCTCAGGGCAGGATTATGATTATTATTGCAGTTGCCTTCGGGTGGTAGCTGGCTTCACAACGAGGTAATGACACTCATGGTTCGAGACAAAGTACGTGGTGTCAGGCTAGTCACGGCGGCAGTAGTCTTTGTCGTAGTCGCAGCATTGGCTGCAGTTACTGTGGTGGCAGTAATTCATGTGCCCCAGATAGCCATATGGGTGCCTATTATCGCATTGGGGCTGGCTCTAGCTTTGCAGAAATACACCGCCAGTTTTCTTGCTTACTTCGCCATCAACTTCTCTGGCATTTATGGCTTGGGAGATAGAATTCGCATCGGCAATATCAAAGGAGATGTGCGAAGAGTGGGACTACTCCATACTACTCTAGAGGAAGTTGGAGAGGATGAGAAGCTCGGGGGCGAACTCACTGGCAGGTTGCTGCACGTACCCAATTTGTTAGTCCTCGACCAACCTGTGCTGAACTACTCCAAGGACTACTCAGTACATTGTGGGGCCATTTCCTCTGATTATATGTTCGACGAGGTTCGTATCCCCATCACCACTGATAGCAGCGTGGAGAAGGCTAGTCAATTCCTGGAAAGCATTTTGAGGAGCCAGGACGAGATCTACGTAAGGGAGGCTAGTCAAATTTTTCAAAACGGCTACCCTCAGTTCTTGGACGAAGCCACACACGGCCCCCGTGTCTTGATCCATATTGAACCAGAGCGCATCTGGATCAAGGGCAAATTCGTGGCTCCATTGCGAGGTCGCAACAACTTGAGAAGCAGGATCTTGCTGCAGTTTCTCAAGGAAGTAAACACGCACTCCGATATAAAGCTGGCATAGGCACTACACCGCAGACCTGATAGCGTATGGTGTTTATCACATTGCGCGACCCCTTTTGATTCTAGTTAGGGAATTTTGTTGTATAATGTAAACATAGTATCAAATTAGGAGGTGGGCGAGCATGGCTAAGATTGTTAAAGTTAGTAAGGAGGAAGCAAACAGGCGTTTAGGTGGTGTGCTGGATGATAAACGATTCTGGTGTCAAGATGGCAAGGTCGTTAAGAATCTCAAGGAGCTTGAGGAAGCTCTCAACAACATGAGTGATGAGACTTTCCATTACCATTCGGTTGAGGACAAAAACGATTTCAGTAACTGGGTCAGAGATGTCGTCGGCGACACAGCCTTGGCCAATCAGCTCAAAGGGGTCATGACTTCCACCGCTGCTGCCCGCAAAGTGGAGGCGAGGATAACCTGGCTCAACGCAAGACTCTAGAAGACCGCTTCTGAAAGCACATCACTAAATACAGAATAGAATTCTTTGGCAGTGATGAACTGAGTTTGCTGCCGGAGAAGATGTACTATTTCAACACCTGCAAGCGCATTACAAACCGAGACCCAGCGAGGTATAATATTAACTGCATACGAGCACCACGCCTTTGTTAGGCAAAGCTAGGTGGTACGAAAGTGATGGAACACGAAGAAGCCAGGACACGAGTAATCATTGAGGGAGTAGAACCCGAGATTGACAGTGGTCGCTTCCCTATCAAACGAATCATTGGCGACAAGGTGGCCGTAGAAGCTGATATTTTCGCCGATGGCCATGATGTTCTCTCCGCTATCCTTCTGTATCGCAAGGAAGGCGACCCTAATTGGAACGAGGTGCCTATGGAGTTTCTGGCCAATGACCACTGGCGCGGTTCCTTTGTAGTCAGCGAGCTGGGGCGCTACCAGTATACGTTTGTAGCTTGGGTTGACCGCTTCAAGTCGTGGCAACAGAAACTAGCAAAAAAAGTCGAGGCCGATCAAGAAGTCTCCGTGGACTTTCTGGAAGGGACTCAGCTCATTGAGGAAGCAAGCCAGCGTGCCAGAAAAAGTGATGCGGGCAACATGCAGAAATGGGCAGAGTTGCTGCGTTCAAACCAAGTGTCGCCGTCAGCCAAAGCTAAGCTGGCGCTGGGCAACAAGGTGACCGCAGTCATGGCCAAGTACTCGGACAGATGGTGTGCCGTTACTTATCCCAAAGAACTTGTAGTGGTAGTCGACCGCAGAAAGGCGGGTTTCAGCACTTGGTACGAGATATTTCCCCGTTCCTGCATGTCCGAGGCTGGGTACCACGGCACCTTTAAGGACTGCGAGAGACGCCTCCCCTACATCTCGGAGATGGGCTTTGACGTGCTATATTTTCCTCCAATCCACCCCATCGGCTACACTAGCCGGAAGGGAAAGAATAACACTCCCAAAGCCAAGCCGGATGACCCCGGTACGCCCTGGGCCATCGGGTCAAAGGAGGGGGGACACAAGGCAGTCCATCCTCAGCTTGGCACTTTGGAAGACTTCCGAAGGTTCGTGAGCAAGGCCCAGGAATATGGCATAGAGGTCGCTCTTGATTTGGCCTTCCAGTGCTCCCCTGATCACCCCTATGTGAAAGAACACCCAGAATGGTTCCGGTGGCGGCATGATGGGACGGTGCAATATGCCGAGAACCCACCCAAGAAATACCAGGACATCTACCCGCTGGAGTTCGAAACTGAGAACTGGCGGGAACTCTGGGAAGAACTTAAAAGCATCGCTATTTTCTGGATAGAGCAGGGAGTCCGCATCTTCCGAGTGGACAATCCTCATACTAAGCCCTTCGCTTTTTGGGAATGGCTGATTAGTGAGACCAAGAAAGATTACCCTGAGGTTATCTTCTTAGCTGAGGCCTTCACCCGTCCCAAGATTATGTATTGGCTAGCCAAGCTGGGCTTAAGCCAGTCGTACACTTATTTCACCTGGCGTAATGCTAAGTGGGAACTCACTCGGTACTTTACCGAGCTGACCCAGACTGATGTGCGAGAGTTTTTCCGCCCTAACTTGTGGCCCAATACCCCTGACATTCTGAACGACTATCTCAGGGACGGTGGGCGACCGGCATTTATGACACGGCTGGTACTGGCGGCGACTCTTGGAGCTAACTACGGAATTTATGGTCCTGCTTTTGAGCTGTGCGAAAATAGCCGTAAAGACAAAGAAAGCGAAGAATATCTCAACTCAGAAAAATATGAGCTAAAGCAGTGGGATATTAAGAGCCCCAGCAGCCTGAAGGATTTCATTGCCCGGGTAAATGGCATCCGCAGGGAAAACCCAGCCCTTCAGAGCGACTTAACTCTGTGTTTCCATTCAGTAGATAATGACCAGCTTATTTGCTATAGCAAGCGTACGGAAGACCTTTCCAATGTAATATTAGTCGTTGTGAATTTGGATTACCGATACAAACAGTCGGGCTGGGTAGACCTTTCCTTCGAGGAACTGGGGCTTGATTATGACCAGCCCTATGAGATGCATGACCTTCTGGCGGATTCTACCTACCGTTGGCAGGGTGCGCGGAACTACGTGGAACTTGATCCCCAAAAGATACCAGCCCATATCTTCCGAATACACCAGGGGATTACTAAGAGCAGGAATTACCGTATAATGCGTAAAAGAGGCTAATTAATATGGCAACCAGTGATAAGACATACTTCTGGCAGGATGGTGATGCTCTGTGGTACAAGGATGCCATCATCTACGAGCTTCACGTCCGAGCCTTCTACGACAGTGATGGCGATGGCATGGGTGACTTCCCAGGGCTAACGGAAAAACTGGACTACCTTCAGGACCTGGGGGTCACCACCATCTGGCTCCTCCCCTTCTACCCGTCTCCATTCAAGGACGACGGCTACGATGTCTCGGACTACACCGGTATCCATTCCACATACGGGACGCTTCACGACTTCAGGGTCTTACTTAGGGAGGCCAATTATCGAGGCCTTCGCATAATTAATGAGCTAATCCTTAACCACACATCGGACCAGCACCCATGGTTTCAGCGGGCGCGACACGCAGAGGCGAGAAGCCCAGGGCGTAATTTCTATGTCTGGAGTGATACACGGGATAAATACAAAGAAGCCCGGATAATCTTCAAGGATTTCGAGTCATCAAACTGGACATGGGATCCAGTAGCTAAAGCTTATTACTGGCATCGTTTCTACTCACATCAGCCCGACCTCAATTTCGATAGTCCTCTGGTACGAGAGACAATCCTGCGGGTGGTGAGTTTCTGGCTCGGTTTAGGTGTCTCTGGACTTCGCCTGGACGCAGTACCCTACCTTTATGAGCGGGAAGGTACTAACTGTGAAAACCTGCCGGAGACCCACAGCTTTCTGAAGGAGGTGCGTCGCCGCGTGGATGAACGGTTTAAGAACCGCATGTTGCTCGCGGAAGCAAATCAGTGGTCTGAGGATGCTGTCGCCTACTTCGGCGAGGGGAACGAATGCCATATGGCATATCACTTCCCCCTTATGCCGCGCATGTTTATGGCAATCCGCATGGAGGAACGTTTCCCCATCATTGACATCCTTCAGCATACACCTGTGATTCCGGACATCTGCCAGTGGGGTCTTTTTCTCCGTAACCACGATGAGCTCACTCTGGAGATGGTTACTGACGAAGAACGAGATTATATGTACCGAGTCTATGCTCATGATACTCAGGCTCGACTCAACCTTGGGATACGTCGTCGCCTAGCCCCGCTCCTCAACAATGACCGCAAGAAAATCGAGCTGATGAACGGACTTCTGTTTTCATTGCCCGGAACTCCGGTGATTTACTACGGAGATGAGATTGGCATGGGGGACAACTTCTATTTGGGCGATCGCAACGGCGTGCGCACCCCGATGCAATGGAGTGCTGACCGCAATGCGGGCTTTTCTCACACCAACCCACAGCGACTATACCTGCCAGTCAACATTGATCCTGAGTATCACTATGAGGCCGTTAACGTGGACGCCCAGCAGAACAACCCGGACTCTCTTCTGTGGTGGATGAAGCGCCTTATTACCATGAGAAAACGCTTCAAAGCCCTTGGCCGCGGGAGCCTTGAGTTCCTTTACCCGGAGAATCGGAAAATACTGGCTTTCGTCCGCCGCTACGAGGACGAGACCATCCTGGTGGTGGCTAACCTTTCACGTTCGGTCCAGCATACCAGCCTTAATCTTGATGAATTTAACGGGAGCGTGCCTGTGGAGGTTTTTGGGCAGGCGGAGTTTCCTCGAATCGGAGAAGCGCCGTACTTTGTCACCCTCAGTCCGTACGCGTTTTACTGGTTTTCCATAGAATCTAGGCAGCCAGAGCTGATCGATTTGCAGACCAGACCGGTGGAGGTTTCAGTACCAACTCTCACCTTGGCAGGGGAATGGACGGACCTGTACAAGCGTGGGAAAAGGCCTATGCTGGAAGCAGCGCTACTGAGCTACATAAGGCAACGCCGTTGGTTTGGTAGCAAGGCGCGGTACACCCGTTCAGTGGGGATAGAGGACGTCGTCGCTATACCTTACGCTACGTCCGTGGCTCATCTGGTGCTGGTCAGGATAGAATACTCCGAGGGTGAACCCGAGACCTACCTCCTCCCCATTACCTTTGCTTCAGAAGAACGGGCAGGCCGAGTCATTGATGAGTTGCCTCAAGCTGCCATCGTCCGTCTGAAATTAAGGGGCAAAGATGGCGAGAGGGAAGGTGTCATTTACGATGCTCTGATTGAACAGGGTTTCCGCGATGCACTACTTAAGGCCATGGCTCGGCGCCGCCGCTTCAGGGGAGAAAAAGGAGAGCTTGTAACCTCCCATACCCGTACCGTATTTCGCAAGATACGTGAACCAGTTCAAGAAGCCCTGGAATCCGCTGTCCTGTCGGGAGAGCAGACTAACACTTCAGTGGTCTACGGGGACCGGTTCAAATTAAAGCTGTTTCGCCGCTTGGAGGAGGGAGTCAGCCCTGAACTCGAGATTGGGCGCTTTCTCACTGAAAAGGAGCCCTTTCCCAATGCCCCTCCGGTAGCTGGAGTTCTCGAGTACCGCACTCGAATGTTGAGTGAGCCAGTGACCTTGGGTATCCTTCACGGGTATGTGCACAACGAGGGTGACGGCTGGGGCTATACGCTGGATTCTCTAGGGCATTACTTCGAGAGGGTTCTAGCGCATCCTGGAGTAGAAGCGCCGCTGCCTCAGGGGGGGTCTTTGGTGGACATGAGTGCCGAGAGTCTCCCGCTGATAGCCCAAGAGACTATCGGTCCATACTTGGTCTCAGTTGAGCTTTTAGGCCAACGTACTGCCGAACTCCATATGACACTGGCCTCAGCTATGGACGACCCGGATTTTGTTCCTGAGCCGTTCTCAGCGACCTACCAGCGCTCTCTTTACCATGGTATGAGGGGATTCGCTTCTCAGGTTCTGCAATTGCTGCGTCAGCGTGTAAAGCAACTTCTAGACGAGGCAAAAGCGGACGCGTGGAAGGTTCTCGGCCTGGAGGATGTCATCATGGGATGTTTTCAAGACTTAACTAACCGACAAATTACGGGGATGCGTATACGCTGCCACGGTGACTACCATCTGGGGCAGGTGCTGTATGCCGGTAGTGACTTTGTCATCATTGACTTTGAAGGGGAACCGGCACGACACTTGGGCGAGCGGCGGATCAAACGCTCGCCCCTCAGGGATGTTGCCGGTATGATACGCTCGTTTCACTATGCTGTCTATGCTACCCTGCGTGGTCAGGCGTCAACTATACTACGACCGGAGGACCTGCCAGTGCTGGAAAAGTGGGCGCGGTCTTGGTACCTTTGGGTCTCTGCCACCTTCTTGAAGTCCTACCTGCAATTCACTGCAGACATCCCCATCTTGCCCCGGAGTCGGGAGGATATAAGGGTTGTTTTGGGCGCGTACCTTCTTGACAAAGCCATGTACGAAGTAAACTATGAACTCAACAATCGTCCGGACTGGCTTGGATTGCCTCTTCAGGGTATCTTGCAGATGTTAGAGGCCGAGGCAGAGCCTGTCGAGACCGTGGCACAAACAGCACGAGAGCCTGAGGAGATGGCTAAAGAGGCTCGGGGGAAAGCCGAGCAGAAGACCAAAAAATGAGTGCTCTTTCGAGTGTTCGCTTTCTCCGTCAACTAGCTCGCCTCTACGGTGTTCAGACAGCCTACTACGATGTGAATCGCCATCGGCAACAGGCCTCTGAGGAGTCTTTATTGGCGGTACTCCGCTCACTGGGAGCCCCGGTGGGGAGCGTTCAGGATGTGCCCTCAGCGTGGCGCGAACGACAACAGGTGCTGTGGCAACGAGTGATAGAGCCGGTTGTCGTGGCCTGGAATGGAGAGTCACTTCCCGTGGATATCCGTCTTCCCCTTAGCGCATCTGACGGAAATCTCAAATGTCATTTGAAGTTAGAGTCTAGCGAACAGCTGCGATGGGAGTGGCATGGTGCCGACTTTGAAGTGTTAAAGGCCGCAAATGTAGAAGGGAGGCCATATGTGGTCAAGCAGCTTCCGTTGCCCAATCAGTTACCCTGGGGATATCACCGCCTCACCTTAGAGTTGTTGGGAAGACAGGAAGGAAGTGTGATTGTTTCGTGCCCGCTTAAGACCTATACCCCTCCAGTAGAACGGGAAGACCGGGGCTTTGGTGTCTTCCTTCCTCTATATGCCCTGCATTCGGAAAAGAACTGGGGAAGTGGCGACTTCCCAGACCTCCATAATTTAATAGCTTGGGTCGCCGGAATGGGCGGTCGAGTGGTAGCTACCTTACCTTTATTGGCCACTTTCATGGATAAGTCCTCTGAACCCAGCCCTTATCTCCCCGCCAGCCGCTTGTTGTGGAACGAGTTTTATCTGGGCATAGACGTGGTTCCAGAATTGGAGGGGTGTCCTTCAGCGCAGGCTCTCTTAGAATCATCATCATTTCAAAATGAGATTAAGGCTTTGCGTAACTTACCTTTGGTAGACTATCAGCGACAGATGACATTGAAGCGTGAGGTCCTAAAGGAGCTGTGCCGGTGCCTATTTGCTAAGGCATCTGGCCGACTTGAGGAACTTCATCGCTTTGCCGAGGCAAATCCGCTGGTCGAGGACTACGCCCGTTTCCGCGCAGCAGGTGACAAACATCGCAATCCATGGCGGTTGTGGCCGCACCCACTTCGTGATGGTACCTTGACCGAACGTGATTACGACGAGGAGAACAAGCGTTACCACTTGTACGTGCAGTGGCTAGCCCATCAGCAAATAGAAAGTGGCTTCAAAGAGGCCAGAGCAAGAGGTGTCCAACTGTATCTGGACCTTCCGTTGGGAGTCCGCCCCGATGGCTACGATGTGTGGTGTGAGCGTGAGACCTTCATCCCAGGAGCTTATGCAGGTGCGCCTCCAGACGCTGTTTTTACCCAAGGGCAGAACTGGGCGTTTCCACCGCTTCATCCAGAAAGGATCCGTGAGCAAGGTTACCGCTACGTAATTGCATGTCTGCGCCATCACCTTCGGTATGCCGGTATCCTCCGTATTGACCATGTGATGAGCCTCCACCGGCTTTTCTGTATTCCAAAGGGACTGGAAGCCGCTCGGGGGGTCTATGTACGTTACCAGGCCGAGGAGCTCTACGCCATACTGGCTCTAGAGTCACATCGCCATAAGACTATCATTGTCGGTGAAGACCTGGGCACGGTACCCTCATACGTAAGGCCAGCTATGAAGAAACATGGCCTCTATCGTATGTACGTGGTGTATTACGAACTTGCCTCTGACCTCCGAAAAGGGCTCCTTCCAGTTCCCTCCAATTCGATAGCCAGCCTTAATACCCATGATATGCCGCCATTTGCGGCATTCTGGCAAGGTCTGGACATCGAGGAACGAAGGAGGATTGGCCTCCTAGACAAGGCAGGTGTAAAAGAAGAGAAGAATAGGCTCCTGAGCATGAAAAAAGCTTTAGTGACTTTCTTACAGGATAGGGATTGGCTCCAAGGAGCAGAGAATGATATCGCCGCTGTTCTCAAGGCATGCTTATCATTTCTGGCTGCCAGCCAGGCTCGCATGGTTTTCGTCAATCTGGAAGACCTGTGGCTTGAGATACAGCCACAGAACGTACCGGGCACCAGGAAAGAATACCCAAACTGGCGGCGCAGGGCAAAATACACTTTCGAGGAGTTTTGTCAAATGCCTCAGGTAGTTGGTATGCTACTGACGGTTAACGAACTGCGTAAGCGGAACGAGCACCGACGATGACAAAGAAAAAAGAAGGCACCAAGTCGGGCTCAAGACCTGAGTTGAAGAGGAGAAAACTGCCAGGACTACCAGAAATAGCCCTTCTGACAGAGGATGACCTTTACCTTTTCAATGAAGGTACTCACTTCCGCTTGTACGAGAAACTGGGAGCGCATCCATTGACTGTTAACGAGCAAGAAGGGACCTATTTTGCCGTGTGGGCCCCAGATGCCAGGCAGGTGTCAGTTGCTGGTGACTTCAACAATTGGGATAGAGCCAGCCATCCTCTGCAACCCCGGGGACAATCGGGAATCTGGGAAGGATTCATTCCGGGGATAGGCAAGGGTGCCATTTATAAATACCACATCGCCTCCCGTTTTAAAGGCCATAGAACGGATAAGGCTGACCCTTTCGCTACCTATAATGAAATACCGCCCAAAACTGCGTCTATAGTCTGGGACCTCGAATACATCTGGGAGGACAGAGAGTGGATGGAGAGACGGCGGAAACATAATAGACTTGATGACCCAATGGCGATTTACGAGGTACATCTGGGCTCCTGGGAAAGAGTGCCTGAAGAAGGATATCGCTCCCTGTCCTATCGTGAACTGGCGGTTCAGCTTACTGATTATGTTCAGCAAATGGGCTTTACTCACGTCGAGTTTCTGCCGGTTATGGAGCACCCTTTTTTCGGTTCCTGGGGCTATCAAACAACGGGCTATTTCGCGCCTAGTAGCCGCTATGGCACACCCCAAGATTTTATGTACTTGATAGACTATTTACACCAACATGGAATTGGGGTAATTCTCGACTGGGTGCCCTCACACTTTCCCACTGATGAACATGGGCTGGGCTTCTTCGATGGGACACACCTATACGAGCATGCCCACTCCAAGAAAGGTTTCCACCCTGACTGGAAAAGCTATATATTCAATTACGGACGGTCTGAAGTGCAGAGCTTCCTCATGAGTAGCGCCCTCTTCTGGCTGGATAAGTATCACGCCGATGGCTTGCGTGTAGATGCAGTCGCTTCCATGCTCTATCTAGACTACTCCCGGAAAGAAGGAGAATGGATTCCCAACAAGTATGGCGGCCGGGAAAACCTCGAGGCCATTGCTTTCCTGCGGAAATTCAATGAGGAGGTCTATAAGAACTATCCTGATGTGCAAACGACCGCTGAGGAGTCTACGGCGTGGCCCATGGTCTCACGGCCAACATATGTGGGTGGGCTGGGTTTCGGAATGAAATGGGACATGGGTTGGATGCATGATACATTGCAGTTTATGTCTCGCGATCCTGTCTATCGAAAATATCACCACAACGATTTGACCTTTCGTATGCTTTACGCCTTCAACGAAAACTTTGTTTTGCCTCTCTCCCATGATGAAGTGGTTTATGGAAAAGGCTCGCTTATAGGAAAGATGCCGGGTGATGACTGGCAGAAGTTCGCCAATTTGAGGCTGCTTCTAGGATATATGTACAGCCAGCCGGGGAAAAAGCTGCTCTTTATGGGAGCAGAATTTGGCCAGTGGCGGGAATGGGATCATGATGGGAGCCCAGACTGGCATTTCCTTGAATACGAGCGACATGCTGAAATTAATAAGTGGGTGAAGGCTCTAAACCAGTTTTACCGGAGTGAGCCAGCACTTTATGAACTAGACTGCGATCCGGCAGGCTTTGAGTGGATCGATGCCAGTGATGCCTTACAAAGCGTCATCAGCTTTATCCGCAAAGGCAAGTCAACTGATGATATTTTAGTTGTTGTCTGTAACTTCACCCCGATGACCCACTTCCAGTATAGGATTGGTGTCCCGCGAGGTGGTTTCTGGAGAGAAATCCTCAACGGTGACGCCGCCGAGTTTGGCGGTAGCGGCCAAGGCAATCTAGGAGGGACAAGGGCACACAGAATCCAGTGGCATGGACGCCCTTATTCTATCGAAATTACTCTACCGCCGTTGGCGGTCGTGTGTTTTAAGAGCGGGAGACGGAAGACGTGACCACGGAAAGCCGCCTGGGGGCTACCTATCTGGGCAATGGCCGGTGCCAATTCATCGTATGGGCACCCGTTATTCAAAAGGTGGAAGTGCACATTGTGTCGCCTAAGGAGCTGATAGTGCCTTTGGTAAGAGATGTCCAGGGCTACCATCAAGCAATTGTCCAAGGTGTGGAGCCAAGTTGCCTATACTTCTATCGTTTGGACTCGAAAAAGGAACGCCCTGATCCAGCATCTCGGTTCCAACCTAGGGGCGTTCACGGCCCATCACAAGTACTGGACTCACATTTCCCATGGGAGGATCAAAACTGGCCTGGATTGCCTTTAGAGGAATACATTGTTTATGAACTACACGTAGGAGCCTTCACTAGAGAAGGTGCCTTTAGTGCTATTATTCCCTATCTTGATGAACTAAAGGATTTAGGCATTACCGCCGTTGAACTTATGCCCGTCGGTCAGTTTCCTGGGAACCGCAACTGGGGATATGATGGCGCATACCCTTTTGCGGTGCAAGATTCCTACGGTGGACCGGAGGGATTGAAGCGCTTGGTCAACACCTGTCACCAGAAGGGACTGGCAGTAGTTTTGGATGTTGTCTACAACCACCTCGGCCCTGAAGGGAATTACATCGCCGATTTCGGTTCCTATTTCACCGATCGCTACAAGACCCCGTGGGGAGCTGGCCTTAACTTCGATGGACCTTATAGTGACGAGGTACGCCGCTTCTTTATTGAAAACGCTGTCTACTGGCTCACCGAGTTTCACATTGATGCCCTCCGACTGGATGCGCTTCATGCCATACTGGATATCTCGTCCTACCCCTTTTTGGAGGAGCTTTCTGTGGCATTTCACAAGCAGATGGAGCAACTGAAACGAAAGGCGTATCTCATTGGCGAAAGTGCCGCCAACAATGCGCGCCTTATCAGGCTGCGGGAGCTAGGAGGTTATGGTCTGGATGCTCAATGGAACGATGATTTTCATCACTCCCTTCACGTGCTACTGACCAGTGAGCAAAACGGGTATTATCAGGACTACGGCCAGCTTCAGGATCTGGTTAAGGCATTTCAAGAAGGTTTTGTCTATTCTGGACAGTATTCCCATTATCGGCAGCGGAGGCATGGTGTCTCCTCTAGAGACATACCTGCTCATCAATTCGTAGTCTTTGGCCAGAACCATGACCAGGTAGGCAATCGTGCGGATAGTGAGCGTTTGAGTAAACTTGTCTCTTTCGAGGCGCTCAAGCTGGCTGCTGGCGCCATCTTGCTCTCACCCTTTGTTCCGCTTGTATTCATGGGTGAGGAATACGGGGAGACGGCTCCCTTTCCCTACTTTGTCAGTCACTCCGAGCCAGCACTTATTGAAGCTGTGCGCCGGGGACGCCGTGAGGAGTTTGCCACCTTCGAGTGGCAGAGCGAGCTGTATAATCCCCAAGATGAAACGACTTTCTTAGCCGCCAAGATCAACCATAAGCTGCGTGAAGAGGGACAGCACCAAACGCTTTTGGGGTTGTACAACGAACTGATACGGTTGCGCAAAGCGACTCCCGCCCTGGCTTGTCTGAGTAAGGATAGAATGGAAGTATTAGGCTATGAAAAAGAGAGAATCATTTTCATCCGCCGTTGGGCTGAGAATAATGAGGCGATTGTAGCCTTCAATTTCAGCGACAGACAAACTTCGGTTGTTCTGCCTTTTCCGTCTGGATTATGGCACAGACGATTGGATTCCGCAGAGGAGCGGTGGCAGGGAAAGGGGAATATTGCGCCCGAACAGCTTAGCTCAAAGGGGGAAACTACTGTCACGCTTAGTCCGTGGGCATTTGGGCTATTTATCAAGGAGACTTAGATGGAACGTTATATTTGCATTCACGGCCATTTTTATCAACCACCGCGAGAAAACGCTTGGCTGGAGTATATCGAGATGCAGGACTCAGCCTATCCTTACCATGACTGGAATGAAAGAGTAGCAGCCGAATGCTATGCTCCCAATACTGCCTCACGCATTCTGGACAGCGAGGGCTACATTACTCAGATAGTCAACAATTACACCAAAATGAGTTTTGACTTTGGGCCAACCCTTCTCGCCTGGTTGGAGGACAAGGCCCCCGATGTCTATCAGGCTATTTTGGAGGCCGACCGAGAAACTCGGCAGACCTTCTCCGGACACGGCTCAACCCTGGCCCAAGCCTATAACCATATGATTATGCCCCTGGCTAATCGCCGGGACAGGTATACGCAGGTAATGTGGGGTATTCGAGACTTTGAGCACCGCTTTGGCCGGCAGCCCGAAGGAATGTGGCTCCCGGAAACCGCCGTGGATCTGGAAACCTTGGATATCCTTGCGGAATTAGGAATCAAGTTCACCATCCTCGCCCCTCATCAGGCTAGGCAGGTACGCCAAATTGGTGCTAAGGCCTGGGATAATGTTGATAATGCCACTATTGACACTACGATGGCTTATGAGATTAAGCTGCCGTCAGGTCGAAAGTTAGCCCTCTTTTTCTATGATGGTCCTATTGCCCACAGTGTTGCCTTTGAGGACCTTCTCAACAGTGGTGATAATTTTGCCCATTGCCTTGCTGAGGCCTTTTTGGAAGAACGTACCATGCCTCAGCTTGTCCACATTGCCACTGATGGTGAGACCTACGGACACCACCATCGCTTCGGGGATATGGCACTCGCCTTTGCTCTCCATCACATTGAAACCACCGGTTTGGCGCAAATCACCAATTACGGCGAATATCTGGAAAAGCACCCGCCCACGCGCGAGGTTGAAATCATTGAAAACACCTCATGGAGCTGCACTCATGGGGTTGAGCGGTGGCGGAGTGACTGTGGATGTGGTGCTGACAGAAACCCAAAATGGAATCAGGCTTGGCGTGCTCCCCTGCGTGAGGCACTGGACTGGCTCCGCGACACTCTATCTCCCAAGTATGAGCAAAAAACACGGGAATTCTTGAAAGACCCCTGGACTGCCCGCGATGATTACATTGAAGTAGTCCTTGACCGTTCCGCAGAGAATGTCCAGAGGTTTTTAGACCGGCACCGCATCCATGAGTTGAATGAATCAGAAACGGTGACCGTGCTTAAGCTCTTAGAACTCCAGCGCCATACTATGCTTATGTACACCAGTTGTGGCTGGTTTTTTGACGAACTATCTGGCATTGAAGCGGTGCAGGTTATTCAATACGCGGGGCGAGTAATCCAGCTGGCAGAAGAACTCTTTGGTAATGACATTGAGCAGAACTTCTTAGGACGCCTCGAGCTGGCCAAGAGCAACATCCCGGAGCATGGTGACGGTCGCCGCATTTACGACAAATCCGTGAACCCGTCTATTGTAGATCTGACCAAGGTCACCGCCCACTTTGCAGTGAGTTCCTTATTTGAAGAGTACTGTGGGCAAGCTAAGATCCACTGTTACGACATCGATCTAGAGGATTATCATAGCGCTGCCGCTGGCAAGCCGAAACTAGCAACGGGAAGGGTCAAAGTCACGTCTACCATAACCAGAGAATCGGCTAACCTGAGTTTCGGCGTTCTGCATTTCGGCGACCACAATGTGAATGCCGGTGTCCGGGAGTATCAGGGAGAAAAGGACTACCAGAAGATGCTCCAGGAGCTGACCCAGACCTTCTCTGGGGCTGATTTCCCCGAGGTTATCCGTCTCTTGGACAAACACTTTGGAACTTCGACGTACTCTATCAAGAACCTCTTTCTAGATGAACAGCGAAAAGTCTTGGATAATATCTTGGAGTCAGCTCTATCTGATATTGAAGCAGCCTACTATCAAGTATACGAGCACCACTACCCACCAATGCGCTTCCTTTCGGAACTGGGAAACCCGATTCCGAAGAGCTTTCAGTTAGCCGCCGAGTTCATTCTAAACAGCGAGCTGCGTAAAGCACTCAGTGGTGATAGTCTGGATTTTGAGCGTATTAGCAGCATTTTGCATGAGACGCGGACATGGAAAGTGGAGCTTGACACCGAGGGGCTGAGTTACCTTTTGCAGCAGACGCTGGAAAGGATGATGGCAAGGTTAGTCACAACTCCTGAGGATATTGAGTTTCTCAAGGAACTGCTCGTCGCAGCCGAGATGTTCCGCATGTTGCCGTTCCCGGTAGACCTATGGAAAGTGCAGAATCTGTACCATGAAATGCTCAAGTCTACTTACCCAGAATTTCAAACAAGGGCGCAGCGGGGCAACGCGGCAGCTCAGGAGTGGCTTAGCCAGTTTGTCTCCCTGGGGCAACAGATATCTGTACGGATTGGCTAAATGTCAGACTTAAGGATACCTGCCTCCACCTACAGAATTCAGTTCAATAGACAGTTCCAATTCGAAGATGCTTGCGATTTAGTACCTTATCTACACCAGTTAGGCATCTCTGACCTTTATGCCTCGCCCATCTTGAAAGCACGTAAGGGAAGCTCACACGGCTATGATGTAACTGACCCAACATGTCTGAACCCAGAGCTCGGCATAGAGACGGACTTGCATGACCTAGTGCGAGAACTCGAGAACCACAATATGGGCCTACTTCTTGACATTGTCCCCAACCACGCGGCAGCCAGTCTCGAAAATCCGTGGTGGATGGACGTTCTACAAAACGGTGTGTGCTCCCCCTACGCCGGCTTCTTTGATATAGATTGGGGTGTTTTGGGCAACAGAATTCTTCTGCCTATCCTCACTCGCCCCTATGAGGAGACTCTTAAGAATCAAGAACTCACCTTAACTTTGGAGGATGCTGGTCTCTTTATCCAATATGATGGTTACAGACTGCCACTGGACGTTAAGTCGTATCGCTTGATTCTATCCTATTGCTTGGACACTCTGGAGAAGGCGCTTGGCTCCAGTCATCCTGCCTATGAAGAACTACACCGGCTGATAGAGGCTGTGGAGCACTTACCGTCCGTTAGCAATTTAGGTCCTAAAAAAGCCAATAAACAGTACCGAGATAGGCAAGCAGTTAAGGAATCATTCCTACGCATTGTTGAGATCTCGCCCAAGACAAAGACGGTCCTGTTGCAGGATATCACCCTCTTCAATGGCAAGAAGGGAGGGCCGACGAGTTTTGAGCTAATGCACAATCTGCTGGAACAGCAAGTATTTCGGCTTGCCTACTGGAAGACGGCACGTGAGTATCTCAATTATCGGCGTTTCTTCGACATCAGTGACTTGATCGGAGTCAGGGTTGAGGAATCACAGGTGTTTGAGGCTACCCACTCCCTTATTCTCAAGCTAGTCCGAGAGGGCAAGGTCTCCGGTTTAAGGATTGACCATATTGATGGTCTTAATGACCCATTGCAGTATCTTTTGCGCTTACAGCAACATATTATGACGGGGACAGAAGAAGCAAGCATATTCCCGCGCTTCTATGTTGTCGTCGAGAAGATTCTAACTTCCGACGAGGTCCTACCACCACAATGGCCTGTCTTCGGCACTACTGGATACGACTTTGCTAGAATGGCAAACCTCCTCTTCGTAGATAGTAGCCGGGTACACGCATTGGATGAGATCTACTTCCGTTTTGCAGGTTCACAGGCTACCTTCGGTAACGTTATCTACGAGAAAAAGAAGCAGGTGATGGAGGAATTGTTCCCTGGCGAAGTGCGTGAACTGGGGCAGTATCTCACCAACCTGGCTCACCGAGATAGTCTTACCACTAACTTATCGTCCAAAGAACTGACCAAGGTCCTCATTGAAGTGACAGCCTGCTTGCCCGTTTACCGGACTTACGTAAGAACTCTAGAGGTGTCTCCTCAGGATCAGCTCTACTTAGAACGTGCTGTAGAGGAGGCCCGACGGCGAAACCCAGATATGGATACTCCTACCCTTGATTTTCTGGAGGGTATACTCACCCTTGACTTCCCCTACCACCTTCCTTCCGAACAGAAAGAAGCACGGCTCGACTTCGTGTTACGATGGCAGCAGTTAACCGGTGCCATAATGGCTAAAGGATTCGAGGATACAACCCTCTATTGTTATAACCGTCTGGTCTCTCTTAACGACGTGGGAAGTGAACCTGATTCGCTAGGCTTCTCGGTTGATGACTTCCACCGCCGTGTTCTAGCGCGACAGGAATGTTGGCCTTATACATTGAACGCTACCTCAACACACGATACAAAGCGGAGTGAGGATGTCAGGGCCAGAATCAATGTGATATCGGAGATTCCCGAGGAATGGAAAAGGCACCTGACTCAATGGAGACAATGGAACGAGCCCAAAAAACAGATGCTGAACGGGCTGCCTGTGCCCGAGCCCAACATGGAGATATTACTCTACCAGACAATGGTCGGCGCCTGGCCTCTCTATGAGAAGGAGGTACCTGAGTTCAAGCAGCGACTGAAGACATACATGGTTAAGGCGGTCAGGGAAGCAAAGGTCTTCACCAGTTGGCTCTCGCCTAATTCAGACTACGAGAGTGGCCTCATCTCGTTTCTGGAGTCTATCTTGGATAGCACTAAAGGGAATTATTTCTTAGAAGATTTTTTGCGGTTTGAGAACCAGATAGCGTACTATGGAGCCTTCAACTCGCTGGCACAGGCCTTGCTTAAGATTACCTCTCCCGGAATACCGGATTTCTATCAGGGGACGGAATTGTGGGACTTCAGCCTTGTAGACCCTGATAATCGACGCTTGGTTGACTTCAAAACACGTGCCAAGACGTTAGACGAACTTATTCAACAAGAAGCCCAAGGGCAGGAGTCGCTCATTCAGGGGGTACTAGACTCGTGGGAGGATGGCCGGGTGAAGCTTTACGTAACCTATAGGGCACTAAATGTCCGTAAATCCTATAGCGACTTGTTTCAGGATGGGGAATATATCCCCCTACAGGTCGTTGGGCACAGGCAGGAACACGTGTGTGCGTCTGCGCGACGTAGAGGGGAAGAATACGCTCTGGTAATAGTTCCCCGACTATTGACCAAGCTGGTTCGTGTCGGTGTTATCCCAGTGGGGCGAGAGGTGTGGGGAGAAGACCTGTTGCTATTGCCTGAAGGCGTACCTGAGCGTTGGCTCAACAGTTTTACCGGGGAGAAACTCAAGGTATCCGGCAGCAAAAATGGACTCAAACTTTCTGATATATTGTATAGCTTCCCTGTGGCTCTCCTTATAAGGGTCTAGCTTTGTTCAATTCCTGATGCTGACTGAGCAGCTGCACGGTAGATTTTTTCAGTGTATTCTTTCAGCATTCGCCGCGCGCAAAAAACAGGTACAATCGAACGGATCGCCTCCTTAACCAGACGGACCCAACCATGGGGCACGCCGCCCCGGTCTCGATCATAGTAGAGAGGCACCACCTTCTCTTCTAGTAGGCGATAGAGTGCTTCAGCATCTGCTCCATCTTCCTCTTCTGGCCTGAGTGCATCAAAGTCACTCCCAAGAGCCCAACCGTTGGTGCCATCGTAGCCTTCATTCCACCATCCGTCACGAATGCTCAAATGAAGCACACCATTCAATGAAGCTTTCATGCCGCTGGTGCCGCAGGCCTCCTGCAAGCGGCGTGGGGTACTTAACCATACATCCACCCCCTGAACCAAGTAGCGGGCCATATGCATATCATAGTCCTCGACAAAAGCTATCCGTCCCTGAAACTCATGGTCTGCTGCCAGCGTGTACACCTGATGGAGAAGATTCTTGGATGAAAGATCAGCCGGGTGAGATTTACCAGCAAAGACAATCTGAACAGGGTGCCAACGGTCAATAATGATTCGTTTTAGACGGTCGATGTCCCGGAAGATCAATGTCGGCCGTTTATACTCGGTGAAGCGACGGGCAAAGCTAATAGTCAGCGTCTCAGGGTCGAGCAACGGGCCTAACGCGAGCACCTGCCTTGGCGCCAGATTGTTCTCCACCCAGCGATTTCGTGCACCTTCCCGCATAGCACCTATAAATTTGCGTTTCAGCAGTTGATGCACTGCCCACAATTCCTCATCCGGGATATCCAGGACGCCTTCCCACACTCTGTTATCGTCGTGTTCCTTTATCCAGTTTTTTCCCAGGTACTTTTCAAGAAGACTGGCCAGTTCTGGAGCGATCCATGAGGGCACGTGTACTCCGTTAGTTACGTGAGATATTGGTACTTGATCTTCTGGAACCTCGGGCCAAAGGCCATGCCACATCCTTCGGGCGACTTTTCCATGGAGTCGGCTCACTCCACAGCGCTGATTAGCCATCCTCAAAGCAAACGCGGTCATATTGAAGGTTTGAGTTATGTCATCATCCTGCAGTCCGAGTTGAAGAAATGTTTCTCGGTCAATTCCCAAAGATTTTCGGTAATCGCTGAAGTACTTCTCCAATAGCTGAGCAGGAAATATGTCATGTCCAGCCAGCACCGGCGTGTGGGTCGTAAACACAGTTGTTGCCTGTACCCTATTTGTGGCTTCAGCAAAAGACAATCCTGTTGCCACCAGTTCCCGTGTGCGTTCCAGCATCATGAAGGCGGTATGTCCCTCATTGGCGTGCCATACGGTTGGCTGGATGTTTAACGCTCGCAGGACACGCACTCCACCGATTCCCAGTACAATTTCTTGCTGCAAACGTTGCTCACGGTCGGCAACATATAGGCGTGCTGATAGTTGTCGGTACTGCACAGGATTTTCCTCAAGATTCATATCCAACAAATAAATCTTGGTGTCACCCACCTGCACCTGCCACACCCCGATAGCTAGAGTAATATCGCCCAGCTGAACCTCAGCAATGGTGTTATCGCCCGCTGGGGAAAGAACCCGGTTAATGGGCACCGCCTTAAAATCAAGTTGCTGATAGACCTCCTCCTGCCAGCCCTCTGCAGAAATATGCTGATGGAAGTACCCTTGAGGATACATGAATCCAACCGCCACTAGTGGTAAACCGATGTCGCTTGCCTCCTTACAAATATCACCGGCTAACACCCCTAAGCCGCCAGCGTAGATGGGTATACAGTTATGGATAGCAAACTCCATCGAGAAATAAGCGATGGGGCCTTGCAGCAAGTTCCTGTACCCGTTGGTAAACCAGGTATTTGAAGATGACATGTCGGCGTCAAATGTTGACATTACAGAGTCGTACAAAGCCAAGAAAGCTGGGTCATTAGCAGCTGTTTGCAGTGTATCTTGACTGACCTCGTGTAGCTGTTTGACCGGGTTATGCACCGTCACTCTCCAGAGCGGATAATCGAGGGCGCGAAACAAATTGCGCGCCTCTTCATGCCAGCTCCACCACAGATTGTTAGCAAGTTCACCAAGTCTGCTGATACGTTCCGGCAACTTCGCGGTTATCATAGCCTTTCTTAGTCTTCTTCCTACCTCCGAACTCTAGCCAAGATTATACTCTATCTTGAGACAGCGACACCAACTCATTCGGACTAGGTAGAGTGCTAGACAAAAGATTGGCTGCACATCGCTGGTTATTTTGGGCTAAAATAGGGTGGTTTTGGATTCAAATTGGGGAGGAATTACAAACCACGTCTTCCTGAATCGCTGGCCGCCAGTTTACTCAGTCCTTAGTACTGGAAATGCTTCCACAGTTGTTGCCTCTCAGGCAAGTATGGTAAAATCGGTCAAGCAAGTGGCAGGAGGTAGAAAAAAACCGGTAATCTAGCTGGTAAGCAAGAGAGACGGTTTCCCAGGGCTTTCCAGATTCAAAAAGCGTTGAACTAGGCTAAATAATCAAAGGAGGTGCTATATGCCAGAAGTAAAGGTAAAAGCAGGGGAGGAGCTCAACGGTCTGGGGAAGATGCTTAAGGAGACAATAGACACAAATCTCCAGGACTCCAAGAAATACAAGCGCATCGAGAAGTTAAAAGCTAGTGTAGTTATAAAAGAGAGCACTTCCGGTGTAGCTGTTACACTTCATTTTAGACAGGGTGAGATAGAGATACAAAACGATGCCATAGATAAGCCTAACGCATATCAGGAAGCTGGATTTGAGAACATGGCATATATTAGTTCCGGCCAAATTAGCCCAACAATGGCTTTGCTCA
>Ga0315544_1000721_pt1 | contig 29181 bp, 35 predicted proteins | sample SalMarSW160130MG_2_FD_202543 | JGI IMG/M metagenome (GOLD analysis project Ga0315544, IMG submission 202543) | Salt marsh sediment microbial communities from the Plum Island Ecosystem LTER, Massachusetts, United States - Salt Marsh Sediment SW1601-130 ... | reverse complement strand
TAATAGTGAGCTTAAAAGGAAGACAGAAAAGATGGAATGGCTTGATATGCTAGACCCGAACCTTCGTTTGGATGTGAAAAAGGATGCAGAAAAAATTAAAAAACTAGAGCAATTAAGAGCAGAATACAATATTCCTGATGAAGTGTTTGCAACAGGAATTACAGGCACATATTGGGCCACCGAGCAACTTCAAAGGAAGCTTTTTGAACAAGGAAAAGAAATGGCTCCAGGAGCTACGGATAAAGAGATATTTAGAGAACTCATTTTGGCGCGTACTACATATCGAAACCCATTCGGCTTAGATATAAGCATGGAAGAGATAGATGTAGCAATAAAATCAATAGACTCCATAGATGATTTAGTCAGGTATATTTTATCCAAAGAGGATCAAGAACTACCCTGGCCAGACCCACTTGGAATTAGAGGCAGAATTGAAGAGATATTAAAGAGTTAAGCTACCGAATTAGAGAAGAAAACAAAGGAAACCACAAGGGAGAAACAATGAAACGAATATTATTGATGATTTTAGTTATCGGAGTTCTTCTGCTGAGCGCCTGCGGTGAATCGTCAGGAAACGGTATCACGCACTATGTCAGTGAGGAATTCAGTTACAGCATCGATTACCCCGAGGACTGGATTATGGAGGCACTTGACACTAACAGGATAGGAATAGCGCCCAGCGAAAGCGGTTTCAACCAGATTCAGGTTAATGCCTATTTGGGCGAGCCGACAATTGCCTCGACGCCAGATACGATGGTTCAGACGGCAAATGAATCCGACCTTCAGCAGTTCGCTGACACCTTAGGGGATGTAGACCTAACTATCTCTGTCAACGAGCGGTCGTCGGGGAAATGGGATTGGGTGGCAGCCTTTACCCTTACTTATGAAGACGTCCCGTTAGAAGGCGGGTTGTTTATCAAGGAAACCGAGACTATAACCTACACCATATTCTTCCTTCAAAGCGAGGATTGGCCCGAAGGGCAAGAGGTTATAGACTCGTTCAGCGTTATTGAATAACCGGGATGGAGGATAAAAATGGGAACTAAAGGCAGAAAGAACGTCAAGAAGCCCAAGAAGTCAAAGCTGGAAAAGCAGGCCGACAAGAAGAAATAAACTAGCAAATCCTAAATTCTAATATCTAAATCCTAAACGGGTTGAGATGACTGTGGTTAAAAGCGCAAAGAAGTATGATTTGGAAGAGCGAACTCTCAGCTTTGCTAAAGAGGTAATAGCGTTTGTAAATGCTCTTCCAAAATCAATAGCGAACATTGAGATAAGCAAGCAGGCTGTAAGGTCTTCTGGTTCAGTGGGAGCTAATTATATTGAAGCCAATGAATCCTTGGGCAAAAAAGACTTCACCATGAGAATCAAGATTTGCCGCAAGGAGGCCAAAGAGAGCATATATTGGCTAAGGCTTATCGAGGCAAGAGGAGAAGAGGTAGAAAAGAGAAGACAATCGTTGATTAGTGAAGCTACAGAGCTTATGAAGATATTTGGTTCCATCTTAACTAAAACTCAAGGGTAAATTCGAAATCCTAATATCTAAATTCTAAAATTGTCTAGGATTTCGGATTTAGAATTTAATCTTTAGAATTTCGTGCTTAGATATTAGTATTTTACGGGAAAGGGACCCGGCGGGAGGTTATTATGTCTAACGAATATGAAATCAACGAACTAGCCAAGGAAGAGTCGTGGCGGATGTTCCGCATCATCGGGGAGCTGGTGGAGGGCTTCGACACCCTCACCGGCATCGAGCCGGCGGTAACATTCTACGGCTCGTCCCGCCTCAAAGAAGACGACAAGCTCTATGCCCAGACCGAGGAAATCGCCTACCAGTTGGGGCAGATGGGCTTTTCCGTAGTAACCGGCGGGGGGCCGGGGGCGATGGAAGCGGCCAACAAGGGCGCGCTCCGGGCCGGGGTGGAATCGGTGGGGCTGAATATCGACCTGCCCCAGGAACAGGCCTGCAACGACTACACCACCAAGTCCATAATCTTCCACCACTTCTTCGCCCGCAAGGTGATGCTGGTCAAGTATGCCACCGCCTTTGTTATCATCCCCGGGGGACTGGGCACGCTCGACGAGCTGACCGAGGTCTTAACCCTGATACAGACCCTCAAGATAAAACCCTTCCCGGTGATAGTATTCAACAGCCGCTACTGGAAAGGGTTCCTGGACTGGCTGAAGAGTTCGGTGCTGGATAAGGGCTGTATCTCCGAAGAAGACCTCGACCTGCTCATTGTCTGCGACCGACCCGAAGAGGTGGTCGAAGCTGTCCAGAGCTGGTACACCCAGCACAAGGTAGTGGGCAAGAAGGCACTGCCCAGGTGAGAGAGGGGAAAAGGCGGGTTAAAGCTTCTCCAGGCCGCGGACAACGTCGTTGAGGTCTTCGAAGGGCTGACAGTTCAGCTTCTTCTCCTTGCAGATATCCATCAATCCGTCACGGGCGAAGACGTGCTGAGCCAGCGCTGCGGGAGAGTAATCGGAGGGGCCGTTGCCGATGCAGACCACCTGGTAGCCCTGATTGAGGAAGAGCTTGGTGTAAGCCTCCTTAAAGCCCTTCTTCAGACGGTTGCCTTCGGGGCCGATATAGTGCACCTCAAGCCCGTCGGGGCTGAAGCTGGTCCGGGCGGCATAGACCTCGATGTTGCCCAGCCCCACATCCTCCAGAATCTCTTTGATGTAGAAATCCAGCCCGTTGCTGACTATCAGAAAGCGAAAGCCCCTCTGGTGGCAGTAGTTGTCCAGGTTGCGCAGCCCCTCGCGCAATTTAACCTCTTGAAGGGCGACCTTGAGCAGCTCTTCGCGGCTGGCCTTGACCATGGCGAAGGCTTTGGTGTTGAAATCGCCCACCGTCATCTTGCTCTGCCGGTATTGCTCGTAGAGCTTGCGCCAGTCGCCCTCAGCGAAGGCATCAAGCAGGGCAAAGCTGACGTCTTCTTCGGTCAGGGTGCCGTCAAAATCACTCTGAATAATCATTTGGCGAACTTAAAGAATCAAGGTAAATGACACTAGAGCAGGATTATACTTTAATATATGACGCATTTCAAGGCTTGGCCCCCGTCGGAGATTGACAGTTAAACGCCCCAGGGGTTAGTATGTTGCTAGTCTTTTCAGCCTTGGACAAACTATACCATCGTCGTAACTAGTATTCTTAGGAGGTACACTATGCCGAAAAGCCCTCTACTCAAGGAGCTGTCAAGGTACAATGTCGGCACCTGGGCCGACATAATCTATAGGAACGCCCTCCTCCACCCCAACGACGAAGCCTTCGTCTATGAAGACAAAAGAATAACCTTCGCCGAATACAATAGCCGTATCAACAAGGTAATTCACGGCCTGGGCAAGATGGGGGTCAAGAAGGGGGGCGTGCTCGGTATTCTATCCTGGAGCTGCCTGGAGTTCGCCGAGATATACGGGCTGACCATGAAGGGGGGCTTTATCGCCTCGCCCTTTAACCCCCGACTGGGCAAGGACGAGCTGGAATACCTCATCAACTACTCAGAGACCGATACCATCTTTGTCGGCAAGGAGCTGATTGAGGTAGCCAATTCCCTGAAAGAGCGCCTGCCCCAGGTCAAGAACTTCATCTCCTTAGAGACGGCCGCACCGGGTATGACCACCTATGACGATATAATCAAAGCCAACTCCGGCGAGGAGCCCGATATCGACCCCAGAGAGGACGACCCCTGCTGCATTATCTACACCAGCGGCACCACCGGTGTCCCCCGCGGGGCGCTCTATACCCAGAGCCGCTTCATCGAAGACTCCAAGATACTGGCCATCGACATGAGCCTTCAGGAAGGACACAAGCGCATCCAGATAACGCCCCTGTTTCATATTGCCGGCAACACCCACTTCCGCTCCTCGCTTTATACCGCCGGCTGCAACGTCATCGTCAAGTTCTTCGACGCCGCCGAAACGCTGAAGATTATCCATCGGGAGAAAGCCACCCACATGGACACCGTGCCCACCCACCTGGCGGCGATACTCAACCTGCCCGACTTCAAAAAATACGATATTAGCTCGCTGCAGTTCTTCTGGTACGGCGCCTCGCCCATGCCTCAGGAGGTGCTAAAAGAGGGCATGAAGGTCTTCGGGCCTATTTTCGCCCAGGGCTACGGGCAGAGCGAGAGCGGCCCCGCCATCTCCCACCTTTCCAAAGAAGACCACAACGTGTTGGACAAGCCGGCCAAGGAGCAGAAGAAGCTGTCCTCGGCGGGGCGGCCTGATATCGGGGTGCAGGTCAGAATCCTCGACGAAAAGGGCAAAGACCTGGGACCCGGCGAGGTGGGCGAGATAACAGTGCGCAGCAATCATACCATGGTCGAGTACTGGAAAAAGCCAAAGGAGACCAAGGCGACCCTGATTGACGGCTGGCTCCACACCGGCGATATGGGCTACTATGACGAGGAGGGCTATATCTACATCGCCGACCGCAAGAAGGACATGATTATCAGCGGCGGCGAAAACGTCTACCCCAGAGAGGTGGAGGAGGTCCTCTACCGCCACCCCGCCGTCATGGAAGCGGCCGTCATCGGCATCCCCGACCAATACTGGGTGGAAAAGGTACACGCCGTCATCGCCCTCAAAAGGGGCCAGCAAGCCACCGCCGAGGAGATTGTCGCCTTCTGCAAGAAGAACATCGCCGGCTACAAGACGCCGAAATCGATTGAGTTTGTCGATGCCCTGCCCAAGAACCCCGCCGGCAAGATTCTGAAGCGCGAGCTGAGGGACAAATACTGGAAGGGAACGCAGAAAGAGAAAAAGGGCTGACCCAGGAGTTTCGATAGAGTCGGGAGATGGAAAGCTATAAGATAAAGTTTGAGCCCCTGGGCCTGAGCGGGCGCTGCCGCGCCGATGAGTCTCTTCTCGCCTGCGCCCAGAGCGCGGGCATCGGCATCATCAGCCTCTGCGGCGGCAAGGGTAACTGCCAGTCCTGCAAGGTGCAGATAGTGGAGGGCACCTTCTCCCCACCCACCGCCAGCGAGCTTAAAGCCTATTCCCGCCAGGAGATTAAGGAAGGCTGGCGCCTGGCCTGCCAGACATACCCCACCAGCGACGGTAAGGTGGGCATTCCCCCCACCTCGCTGACCACCAGCCAGCGGGTGCAGACCGAGGGGCAGGAGGTGGGTGTTGAACCAGAGCCCGTGGTCGCCCCCTACCAGCTTAAGCTTAAAACGCCCTCGCTGACCGATGCGCAGGCCGACGCCGACCGCCTGCTCCAAACCCTCAACCGCCAGCACAAGTTGCACTGCGACACCATCGACATTGGTGCTCTGAGCCAGCTATCGCCGCAACTGCGTTCCTGGGGCTGGGAGTGTCGGGCTTCGGTAAGAGAAAAGGAGGTTATCGCCTTTGGTCCCTGGCCCAGCCGCCAGCTGGGGTTGGCCGTTGACCTGGGCACCTCCAAGATATCGGGCTACCTGGTCGACCTCAACAGCGGCCAGACCCTGGCGGTTAAGGGGGTAAGCAACCCCCAGATAAGCTACGGCGAGGATATTATCAGCCGCATCGCCTACGCCACGCGGTCGGCGGCTAAAGCCGGGCAGCTGCAAAGGCTGGTGGTAAGAGCCTTAAACAAGCTGGCTGGCGACCTCTGCGCTGAAGCCAAGGCTAAGGTCGGCGACATTGTTGACTCGGTGCTGGTGGGCAATACCGCCATGCACCACCTTCTGGCCGGCCTGCCCGTAAAGCAGCTGGCGCTGGCCCCCTTCGTCCCCGCGGTAAACCGGGCCATAGACATAAAAACCAGCCGCCTGGGGCTGAAATTCGCCCCGGGGGCCTATCTGCACTTATTGCCCAACATCGCCGCCTTCGTCGGCGCCGACCACACCGCCGTGCTGGTGGCGACGCTTGACGGTGAGGCTAAAGAGATAACGATAGCCATCGACATCGGCACCAACACCGAGGTCTCGCTGATTGATAAGGACAGGATAACGACCACCTCCTGTGCCTCGGGGCCCGCCTTCGAGGGCTGGCACATCAAGGACGGCATGCGTGCCGCCAGCGGCGCTATAGAAAGAGTACGCATTGTCAATAACAAGGTGGAGTACCAGACCATCGACGATGCCCCCGCCATCGGCATCTGCGGCTCGGGCATTCTGGACACCGTGGCTCAGCTCTACCTGGCCGGGGTGCTGGGGGAGGGGGGCAATATGGACTCAAAACACAAACGGGTGCGCCGCGGCGATAAGCACCTGGAGTTCCTGCTCGTCGGTAATAAGGAGAAAAAGGAAGTCAAAAAAGATATCGTTATCACCCAGCAGGACGTGCGCGAAATACAGTTGGCCAAGGCGGCTATCCGCACCGGCATCCAGAAGCTACTGGAAGCCAACGATTACGGTGAAGATAAAATAAAGAAGGTGATAATCGCCGGCGCCTTCGGCACCTATATTGATGTCGCCAACGCCATGGTTATCGGTATGCTGCCCTCGCTTCCCCCAGAACGCTTCCAGCAGGTGGGCAACGCCGCCGGCACCGGTGCCAGGCTGGCCTTAATCTCCAAAGCCAAGCGAGCCGCCGCCCAGAAGATAGTCTCTGGAATAAACTACGTCGAGCTGGCCAGTGTCCCCGGCTTTAACCAGACCTTTATGCAGGCCAGCTACCTGGGCAGATACCGTTTGAAAGAGGGTAAGAGAGAGGAGATAAAGTGATGGAAACGAAGATAACCAGCGCCACCAGAGAGGTCATCATCGGCGGCGACCGCCCCACGGTGCTCATCGGTGAGCGCATTAACCCTTCGGGTAAGAAGAAGCTGGGCGAAGCCCTAAAAGAGGGCAACCTGGATATCGTGCGCCAGGAAGCCAAGGCCCAGACCGAGGCCGGCGCCGATATCCTAGACGTCAACGTCAACATATTCGGCATCGACGAACCGGCTCTGCTGCCCCAGGCGGTCAAGGCGGTGATGGAGAGCTCGGATTTGCCCCTTTGCATTGATAGCGCCAACGCCGAGGCGCTGGAGGCGGCCATCAAGGTCTATAAGGGCAAGCCGCTGATTAACTCGGTCACCGGTGAGGAAAGCTCCCTGACCAAGATACTGCCCGTCATCAAAAAGCACGGCGCCGCCGTCGTCGGGCTGGTGCAGGACGACGAAGGCATTCCCAAGACCCCCGAGAAACGGCTGGCCGTGGCCAAGAAGATAGTGGCGCGCGCCGAGAAAATGGGCGTCCCCCGCGAGGATATCGTCATTGATTGTTTGAGCCTGGCGGTAGGCGCCGAAACCAACTCGGGCGTAGTAGCGCTGGGGACGATCAAACTAATCAAGGAGGAACTGGGGGTGAACATGACGCTGGCGGTGAGCAACATGTCCTTCGGGCTGCCCGACCGCGAGCTGCTCAATAACGCCTTCGCCGCCGCGGTCATCGCCGCCGGTGTGACCTGCGTTATCGTCGACGTCAAGAAGATACGCCCCGCCGTACTGGCCGCTGACCTAGTTATGGCCCACGATAAATACGCCCGGCGCTACGTGGAAGCCTTCCGCCGACGCCAGCAGGAGCAAGCCCAGAAATAGTCCCACAGGCTGGCAATAACCGAACTATCTATGCTATCATAGAGGGCGTTTTACGACCGTTTGCCCCCCATAAGATAAAAAGGGGGCATAGCTATCAAACAACGAAGGAGGCAAATATGGGCAGACTGGACGGAAAGGTAGCTATCGTCACCGGCGGCGCCAAGGGCCTGGGCAAGGCTTTTTGCTTCGCCCTGGCCAAAGAAGGGGCCAAGGTAGTGATGGCGGCGCACCGCCTCGATACCGACGAAGCCAAGCAGGCGGCTAAGGATATAGAGGCCAAGGGCGGCATGACGTTAGAGGTCGACGTTACCGACGAGGCCAGCACCGTAGCCATGGCTGAGGCGACCTTTAAGAAGTTCGGCAGGATTGATATCCTGGTCAACAACGCCGCCTTCTACTACGGCGTGGGCCGGAACCCTTTCCACGAGGTTAAGCCAGATGACTTTGATAAGGCGCTGGCGGTGGGGGCTAAGGGTGCCTGGCTCTGCGCCAAGGCCGTATTTCCCTACATGAAGGAGCAGAAAAAGGGCAAGATAATTAATCTCTCTTCAGATACCGTTTTCGCCCCGACCAAGGGGATGATTAACTATATTACCTCCAAGGCGGCTGTCGTCGGCATCACCCGCGTCCTGGCCGGAGAGCTGGGGCAGTATAACATCTGCGTCAACGCCATCGCCCCCGGTTACACCGATACCCCGGCCAGCTGGACCATCGGCGACGTGTCCAAGTTCAATACCAGCGACACCCCCCTAGGGCGGGTCGGCAAACCCGAGGACATGACCGGGGCTGTTGTCTTCTTCGCCAGCGATGACAGCGACTTCATCAGCGGCCAGACAATCATAATTGATGGCGGCCGCAGGGTGCACTAAGCCGACAGAGCGATAAAATTCTCTCCCCCAACCGTAATCGGGGGTCTCTATTGCCGAGAGGGGGCGAATGAGCCCGCCTAGAGGTGTGCTATCTTTAGTCTAAGGAGAGGAGAAAAATGGCAGAATACAAGCACAGCAAATACATTATCACCAAAACCAAGTCCGACCTGAAGCTCCCCGACTTCCGCCGCGAAGCCCTGGAAACCGCCGGCGACACCCGAACCGCCATGGCCTATCTCGACGACGAGGTTATCAAGGGGGCTTTCTATTGTGAGTGCGTCTGGTTCTGGAAGGGCATGGAAAAGCCCGAGGTGGAAGCCCACACCCACGACTTCGACGAGGTCATCACCTTCTACGGCACCAACCCCGACGACCCGGAAGACCTCTGCGGCGAGGTTGAGCTATGGCTGGAGGACGAGAAGCTCACCCTGACCAAGAGCTGCCTAATCTTCGTGCCCAAGGGGATGAAGCACTGCCCGCTGCACATCAAAAGGGTGGACCGGCCCATCTTCCACTTCACCGCCGGGCCGGCCGGCACCTATAAATAAGACCGGGAAGGACAATAAGGGTTGTTACTTAAGGGTAAGGTAGCCATTATCACCGGCTCGACCTCGGGCATCGGCCGGGCGGGGGCTATCGCCTTCGCCCGGGAAGGCGCCAGCGTCGTTGTCAGCGGCCGCAACAAGGAGCGGGGCGGGGAAGTGGTGGCGTTGATAAAGAAGCAGGGCGGAAAAGCGCACTTCGTCGCCGCCGACGTGATGGCGTTAGGCGATATCGAGCGACTGGTCAAAGAAGCCGTGGATGCTTTCGGGCGACTGGATATCCTCTGGCACAACGCCGGCATCGTTGGTCCCGATAATGTGGAAACGATAAGTCAAGAGACCTATGATAAGATGATGGCCACCCACCTCAAAGCCGCCGTCTTCGGCGTTAAAGCCGCTTTGCCTATGATACGCAAGGCGGGCGGGGGCGCCATTTTATTCACCGGCTCGGTGGCGGGGCTAAAGCAATCGGGCTACTCGCTGACGTATTCATTAGCCAAGAGCGGGCTGGTCATGCTCACCCGCAAGCTGGCCGTGGATTTAGCTAAAGACAACGTCAGGGTCAACTGCCTCTGCCCGGGGCGGGTGCAGACCGGGATGAGGCCCGAAATCTCCGAAGAGAGAGCTAAGGCGCTGGGCATCAGCGCCGAGGAGTGGGAAAAGCGGGACAAAAAGCGCATCCCCCTGGGGCGCTTTATCACCGAGCAGGAGGTGGCCGAGGCTGCCCTCTTCCTGGTCTCGGACAGGGCTTCGGGCATAACCGGCGTTGCCCTCCCCGTCGACGGGGGCTATCTGGCCGTATAAATATCTGGAAAGAGGCTTAAAATGGGAATATTAGACAACAAGGTAGCCATAGTAACCGGCGGCGCCAACGGGCTGGGCAAAGCCTACTGCCTGAGGATGGCCAAGGAAGGCGCCAAGGTAGTGGTAGCTGATATCGCCGACAAGGAAGCGCAGGCGGTGGTCGCCGAAATCAAGGCGGCGGGCGGTGACGCCATCGCCCTTCATACCGACGTCACCTCGGAAGCCGCCACCAAGAAAATGGCCGAGGCTGCGGTCAATAAATTTGGTCGAATTGATGTTCTGGTCAACAACGCCGGATTTTACCACGGCATGTCGCGCCAGTCCTTTAACGAGATTCCGCTGGCGGAGTGGGACAAGATGCTCGACGTCAGCGCCAAGGGCACCTGGCTCTGCAGCCGGGCGGTATTCCCCCAGATGAAAAAACAGAATAAGGGCAAGATTATCAATGTCGCCTCCGAGGCCTGTTTTGCCCCCACCAAGGGGCTGATTCACTATACGGCGGCCAAGAGCGCCGTTATCGGCATCACCCGCGTCCTGGCCGGCGAGCTGGGGCAGTATAACATCTGCGTTAATGTCGTCGCTCCCGGTGTTATCGACACTCCGGCCACCAGGAGCTACGTCAACATGGACAAGTTGGACACCGGCTCCGTGCCCATGGGGCGTTTCGGCAAACCCGAGGACACCGTCGGTGCCATCGTCTTCTTCGCCAGCGACGACAGCGACTTTATCAGCGGGCAGTCGTTGCTCATCAACGGCGCGCGGCGGGTGAACTAAGCGGACTCTTTAGCTTACAGGCAAGATACGGTATAATAGCAATACCGCTAAAAAATAAAGCCTTAAGGAGGACAAGGATATGCCCTGGACGTGGAACCTACATACTAGAGAATTCTGGCCGAAGCGGGACCTCAAGAAATACCCGCTCTGGTTCGTGAACCTTGGCCACAGCTACCCGGCCTGGACCCCGCTGTTTAACTGGATGTGGTGTTACCCCTTAGCCCACGGTCTCTGCTACGGTATTAATGAAACCTGTATACCCACCATCAGGGGCAGCGAGACTCGCGATATAGACGGCTGTGCCCTGGCCAGCTCCCTCAGGATTAGCGACGAGGCCGAGATTAAGGAAAGGGAAAAGGGCTTCAGAAAGTTCATCATGGAGAGCTACGCCCCCAAGGGAGACAAGATCTATACCGATTTGGAGAACGAGCTGATAGGGCTGTGTAACAAGTTCAGAACCTTTGACTACGAAAAGGCGAACCAATACGAGCTCTACAAGCTCTTCCGGGAAGGGGTACAGCTGCTCTACCGGGAGTGGGAGACCCACTTCTACCTGATATACCCCGTTTATGAAGCCTACTGGAACTGCAGCGAGATTGCCGCCGAGTACGCCGGAATAACGGAGTTTTCCCCCGCCTGGCACAAGATAATACGCGGCTACGATAACGACCTCTTCGTCCAGGACAAGGCGCTCTGGGAACTGCGCAGCCGCGCCATTGAGCTCAAGATTGACGACGTCTTCACCCAGAACCCGGCCGACAAGGTCGTCCCCGCCCTGAAGAAGATACCGGCAGGTAAACAGTGGCTGGAGAAAGACCTCCACGACTTCCTGATTGTCAAGGGCTACGGCTGGCGCTCGCCGCGGATGATGGAGTTCATCGTGCCCTCGTGGTGGGAAGACCCCGCCCCGGCTATCGCCCACATCCAGCAGTACCTGCAGATGTCGAAGGACGCCAAGGCGCCCTTCCCGCTCGATACCATCCGGCCTGGTCTGGTCAAGGAACGAGAAAAGCTGACCAGGGAACTCATCGACAAGGTCAAATCGGCTGGCTACAAGGACATGGACTGGTTCCTGGCCACCCTAAACGTGAGCCAGAGGTCAAGTGCTTTCAGCGAAAGCCATGACGTCGCCTGGGAGCAGGGCTGCCATACTACCTTCCGCTACCTGGTCAGGAAAATTGGCGAGAGACTGGTAAAGTTTGGCACGATTGAAGACCCCGACGATATGTTCCTCTTCATCCCCGACGAGCTGGAGCTGTTTATTGCCTATCCCGACTCGTATGAAGTCAAGGATATTGTCGCCGACCGAAAGAGCACCTGGACAGCCCGCAAGGAATTCAAGTCGCGTCCGCATATTATTACCGCCGGGCCGTTAAAGCCGGAGGACATAAACAAGCATATACTCTCGGCCCACGACGCCATAGTGGCTAAGGTTGTTGCCGGCGACGCCCCTATCCCCAGGCCGGAGACGGGCGCTGCCCTGTTCGGCCTCTGCGGCAGCCCCGCCGGCACCGTAGAGGGTAGGGCCCACCTGGTAGTAAACAACGAGGACGTCTTTTCCACCAAGCCGGGCGATATCCTAGTCGTGCCGGGGATGTCTTCGGGGTGGACGCCGATACTGCCGCTGGCCAAGGGCATTGTCACCAACGGCGGCGGCTCCCTGAGCCACGCCTGCATCCACTGCCGGGAGTATGACATACCGCTGGTATCGAACACGGGCAACGGCACCCTGGTTATCAACGAAGGCGACAAAATCAAGGTTGACGCTACCGAAGGGCTGGTCTTCAAGCTAAAGTAGTCAGAGCCAGCCAGCGCCCTAGAGCAACAGTTTCCGCCCGCAGTGGGGGCACTGTACGCTATCCCCCTTAAATTCAGGGGAGACCCTCACCCTGGTGCCGCAGGGGCAGTTAACGGCACGGTATTTACTGAAGCGCCACATCATGTCCGAGGTCTGGCGAGCGCGTTCGACCTTCTGCGGCGCTTTCTCCTCGGCCTTGGCCTCGGGTGACGGTTCCCGCAGAGTGGTAGCCCCCGCCATTTTGTCCAGCGCCAGCGCCGAAGCCGGGGCGATACCCGCCTTTGCCCCCTTCGCCTCCCGGTAGGCCTTGTCGTAGTCGGCCAGCGAAGCCCCCGCCATAGCCCGCAGGATGCGTATCCTCTCCTGGATGGGGGGGTGGGTGCTGGTCAGATTACTGGCGGCTCTTCCCTTCTCGCGGAAGGGGTTAATGGTGTACATCGGCGCCGTCGCCTGGTTGGCCGATTTAAGCTGTACGGGCGAAGCGGCAATCTTCCCCAGCGCCGAAGCCAAACCCTCGGGGTAGCGGGTATAGAGGGCGGAGGAGGCGTCGGCCAGGTATTCCCGCTTTCGGGAGACGGTGAAGTAGATAATCTGGGCCAGGATGGGCGCCAGTATCAACAGGAAAATACCCACGGCCAGTATTATGAGCCCCCCTCCGCCTCCCCCCGAGCTCCGCCGGCCACCGCGCATACCGCTGAAGAAGAGCACCCGCGTGGCGTACCAGGCCAGAAGAACGATGGTGCCCAGCATAACAGCGCACATCGCCATGAGCAGCACGTCGCGGTTCTTGATGTGGGCTATCTCGTGGCCGATGACACCCTGCAGCTCGTCGCGGTTGAGCTTGGCCAAAAGACCCGAGGTGACGGCCACCGACGCCTTGCTGGGGTCGCGCCCGGTGGCGAAGGCGTTTAAGGCCGGGTCGTCGATGATATAGATATCGGGCATCTTCTCCAGGCCCGAAGCGATTTTCATCTCCTCGACGATGTTATAGAGGCGGGGGTTGTCGTCGCGCTTTATCTTGCGGGCGCCCGACAAACCAAGCAGGAGGCTATCGCCCTGGTAAAAGGCAATCAGGGCCAGTATGCCCCAGACAATAAGGGCGATAATGAGCCCGATGATGGCGTTTTCGAAGAAGAAATACCCCAGGGCATAGCCAATCAGGAGCAGCAGAAGACCCATGCCCATCGTCAGCACCACCGACCGAAATCGATTAGCTCTAATCTGTTCCCACATAATCTAAGTCTCTATCTTATGTAAAGCTAACCTTGGGCGCTTCCCTCTCTTCCGTCACGGTGACCTCGAAGAACTCGCCCAGCTTAAAGTTGGTCATGGCGGCGACCACGTTGGAGGGAAACATCTGGACCTTGTTGTTCATCCCCAGGACGGAATCGTTGTAGTACTGGCGGGAAAAGCTTATCTTGTTTTCCGTCGAGGTCAACTCCTCCTGAAGGGCCAGAAAGTTCTGGTTTGCCTTCAGGTCGGGGTAGTTTTCCACCACCGCCAGCAGCTTGGAGAGGGCGCCGCTCAGTGCGTCCTCCGCCTTGGAACGGGCGCCGACATCGCCGCTGGCAATGCTCTGCGCCAGGTTTCGCGCCTTGGTTACTGCCTCCATCGTCTCGCGCTCGTGCTTCATGTAGCCTCTTACTGTCTCAATCAGGTTGGGGATGAGGTCATAGCGCCGCTTGAGTTGAACGTCGATCTGCGCCCAGGCGTTGCGCATCTGGTTGCGCAGCCCGATGAGGCCGTTGTAGGTAGCAATAAAGAAAATGAGGAGTATTACTACAATACCGAGGACAATCCAGAGTGCTAACATCGTAACCTCCTTATAGTTCTATTTAAAACCAGGGCTTACTAAAGCCCGGCTAGCCTTCGGCCTTAAAGGTGTCCCCCAAAAAGCTGAGCACACGCTCCTCGGAGCTCTTAGCCCCCGGCTTTGGGGCGCACTGTTCGATAATCTGGTGCACCTCCCCGCCGTCAAACCAGAGCCCGTCCCCCCACCCGCAGACATCGATGAGCACCTCGGGTTTTTTGCCTATATTCCTTTTGCTCATCATACGCCCGCAGACGGGGCAGCGCCGCTTTTTCTCCTTGGTCTCAGCGTCGGGTAAATCTATTATTTGAGCAAGTGTCAGAGCGCCGCTTTCCCGCCCCATCCTCTCCAGCATCAGCTCCAGTTCCCCCGCGTCGAACCAGACCCCGCCGCATTTGGTGCAGTGGTCCAGCTCAATCTTATCCTGCTCGACGACTATCATGACCTCACGACAGGCGGGGCAAATCATACGTCACTCCTTTAAGAGCAATTTTACCATAAATAAGGCGATAGTGCAGGGATAAAGACGCTACCAGAAACCGGGCAGGAGCGCGCGGCGGGGGGGATAATCGGGGAAGTTTTGCCGGTACCAGGCGTGATGGGAGCGGGCGCGGGGGATGAGATTAGCCGCCGTCCAGACGGCGAAAGCCAGCCCCGGCAGCGACCAGGTGGCCACCGCCCAACCCGTCCAGATAAGGATTTCGCCGAAGTAGTTGGGGCACGATATCCAGCGGTAAAGCCCGCTGTAGGGAATCTGATAACCGGAGCTAGCCAGCTTGCGCAGGGTGTCGTCAGCCTGGCGGTTGATGACAAAGCCAGCGATGAAGAGCGCCACCCCGATGATAAAGCGCGGGTCGCTGAGCCACTGATTGGAGTAGCCATCGGAGAAGGTGAAGATATAGCGGCCGTTGAGGTAGCCGTTGACCATATTGAAGAGAAAGCCGAAGCCGACGATGACCAGCGGCATGCCCCGGCGGCGCCGGCTGAAGGGGTAGATAAAGGCGCGGTGCAGATAGTGCGCTTCCCATAATAGCAGAAAGACCAGCGTGGTCACGGTGATAGCGTTTGTGCCGATAAAGAAACAGACGGCGAAGGCCAGCGGTGCCGCTAACTCCATGATAACCCAGCCCGGCTTATTGTTGACGGCAAAACCCCAGCCGCGGCGCACATAGCGCCCGTAGGGGGCGGCGAAGAAGAGGAGCGATATAAAGACGACAGCCGCCAGCACGAACCAACCGATGATAAGCCCGTTGAAGAAGCTCAGTTCATTCAAAGCGCCCCCGTCTTTTCCGGTTTCAGGGGACGGGCAAGCTTGCCCGCCGCCTCGAACCACTTCAATGTATCGATAAGCGTTTCCCGGAAGGGGCGCGGTTGGTAGTCGAGTTCGCGGGTGGCTTTCTGGTGACTTATCTGGCGGTAGCCGCGCAGCGCCTGCAGCGAGGCGCTGGTATAGAGGGGACGCCTCCGCGCCAGCAGGTCAAAGGCGGTGATAAAGGGGGCGCCGACCCTGGCCAGCCACATCGGGAAGATAGAACCAGGGGTTTTGACACCGGTTATCTCTTCCGCCATTTTAGCCACCTCTCGCAGCGACAGCCAGTGCCCCGCGAGAATGTATTTGGCTCCGGTGGGCGCTGTTCTCTCAGCGTGCACTGCCCACTGGACGACGTCGCGCACGTCCACCCAGTCAAAGCCGCCTCTAACCAATGCGGGCAGCCGGCCGTTGGCCAGCCTTAACAAAGCTTCGCCGAAGTGCGACGGCTTATAGTCGTGGGGCCCGATAATGGCCGTGGGGCTGATGATAACAGCGTCCAGGCCCTTTTCTATGCCCTTATATACTTCCCCCTCCGCCATCGCCTTGGAAAGGTCGTAGGGCGGGTAGCGCCGGGATTCCACCAGGGGGTTTGATTCGTCAACGGGAATATCCGTCGTATCGATCATGGTATGGATGGAGCTGAAGTGGACGAGGCGGCGCACGCCGCAGCCTAAGCAGGCTTCGACTACATTGCGGGTGCCGACAACATTGACCGCCTCCAACAAAGACCACGGGTCTTTAGAGATGGAGATGCGAGCCGCCAGGTGATAGACCACCTCGGCGCCCTTAAAGGCCTTGAGCAGGGAATCGAGGTCACAGATATCGCCCTGTGTAACCTCGATATCCAGCCCCTCCAGTGCACGTTGGTCGAGGTGTACCAAGGCGCGCACGGGGCGGCCCTGAGTCATCAGGTCACGCACCAGATTAGCGCCGGCATGTCCGGCGGCGCCGGTTACTACTATCATTATTGACGGCAATTATACCAAAAAACACCCGTCGGTTGACAACCCAGAAGCGATAGGCTAGAATAATTATGAGCATAAGACCAAAATAAACTGTAATCATAGCTAATTAATGGGCTTATGACTTCAAAGATAAGGATAAAGGCTTATGGGCAGACAACCTATGTGGCGAAGGGTGGACTTCATCCCCACGGTGACCTATTTCAAACCGGCGGGCGTGCCCCTGTCCGGCCTTGAGGAGGTGCGCCTCTCCGTCGAGGAAGCCGAGGCGATTCGGCTCAAGGACATTGAGGGTCTGGAACAGGACGGCTGCGCCCGAAAGATGAGGGTATCGCGCAGCACCTTCGCCCGAATATTGTTCTCGGCGCGGCAGAAGATGGCTGACGCCCTGCTCAAAGGCAAGGCGATAAGGATTGAGGGCGGCAACTACGAGATGTCGGTGCGCCGCTTCCGCTGCCACAACGGCCATGAGTGGGAGGTCCCCTTCGAAGAAATGATAAAGGAGCCGCCGGAGCGCTGCCCCACCTGCAGCACGGCCGAAATCATGGCGCTCTGGCCTATGGGCCGGGGCCGGCGCAACCGTTAAAAGCCGAAAGCAGGAATAATGAAAGTCCTCGATGATTTAGTGGCAACATTGAATACGGACGCCAAAGTAAGGGACATCCGAATGGGCCTCTTTCACACCGCGGTAGTTACGCGTAACTGCGGACTGGCGGCGACACTCCCCCGCGATGCCCTGCGGCAGGAACAACCCTCGGTGGGAGAGCCGGGGCATCTTCTGGAGAAAAACGCCCTGGAGCTGGTCAGAATGGCTTACTCTGATAACATACTCGAAGCCGCTATCGGCATGGCCGCCGTCAACTCGCTGCTTGAGGTCGATGAGGCAAAGTGCCGGGAGCTTAACGCCAGCCAGCTCATCGCCGAAAGGGGCAAGGGCAAAAAGGTGGCCATTGTCGGCCATTTCCCCTTTGTCCCCCGCCTGCGGGAGGCGGCGGACGAGCTCTGGGTAACCGAGAAGAACCCACGAGAGGGCGATTTTACCGAGGATGAGGCGGAGAATCTTATTCCCCGGGCCGATGTTATCGGCATCACCGGGACGGCTTTCACCAACCACACCATCGAGAGGCTGCTAAAGTTATGCCGCCCTGATGCCTACGTGGTCATCATCGGCGATACCGCCCCCCTCTCCCCGGTTCTCTTTGACCACGGCATCAACGCCATATCGGGAACTAAGGTTATCGACCCCCAGCTGGCGCTAAACTGCGTCAGCCAGGGAGCGACCTATCAACAGATTAAAGGAATCCGCAAGCTAACTATGATTAACTAGCGGTAAGGAGGTAAGAATATGTATTACGGAATGGGAAGAGGCAGAGGTATGGGATGGGGTGGAGGCGGAGGTATGGGCTTCGGTTTTCGGGGCGCTTCCCCTCCCTGGCCCTATGTCGGCAGGGGTAGAGGCGGACTGCCGCGCTGCGGCTATTATCTGAGCGGCGCTGACCAATTCGCTGCCCCGGGATACGCCCCTTTTACACCCCCGACCGGTGAAGCCGAGCTCGACTACCTGAAGAGCCAGGCGGAATTGATAAAGGGGCAGCTGGAGCAGATTGAAGCCAGGATGCGCCAGCTGGAAGCTGAAGACTAAAACACAGATAAGGCATGAGCTAAAGGAGGTGCGTTATGCCAGGATTTGATGGCACCGGCCCCATGGGGATAGGGCCAATGACCGGAGGCGGCAGAGGCTTCTGCGCTATACCGCTGCGCCCGGCCTGGCCAACATACCCCGGGATGGGATTCCACACGCCCCGCTGGGGCATACCTTACTACGGAGCTCAGCCGTTTGCTCCCGGGGTGACCCGCGAGCAGGAGCTCGAACTCTTAAAAAACGAATCACAAGCGCTGAGGGAGGGGCTTAAGGGAGTGGAAGCCAGAATAGCCCAGCTATCAGCGGAGAACTAATAAGGAGGTACTATGAAGATTGCTATTTCAGCCAACGGTCCCACCCTCGATGCCGAGGTAGACCCCCGCTTCGGGCGCTGCCAGTATTTCATCATCGCCGACCCACAAACGATGGAATTCGAGGCGATTGATAACGCCAGCGCCATGGCGGGCGGCGGTGCCGGTATCTCCGCCGCCCAGATGATTGCTCAAAAGGGCGTGGAGGCGATTATCACCGGTAATTGCGGCCCCAACGCCCATCAGGTTCTGTCCGCGGCCGGCATTGAGATGATAACCGGCGCTTCGGGGAAGGTAAAGGATGCCATCGAAGGCTACCGCGCCGGCAAGCTCAAGCCCAGCTCCCAGCCCAACGTGCCCGACCACTTCGGCATGGGTGGCGGTGGGGGTGGAGGCATGGGTGGCGGTATGGGACGAGGCATGGGTCGGGGTATGGGCAAAGGCATGGGGCGCGGTATGGGACAGGGCATGGGCTTCGGCATGAACCCGCCTATGGCTTCGGCGCCCTCAAGCCCCGCACAGGAAATCGAAGGGCTCAAGGCCCAGTCGCAGGACCTGGCCCGGCAGCTAAACGAAATCCAGCGCCGTATTGAGGAACTGGAAAATAAGGATAAGAATCCGGGGGGATGAGCATGAGGATAGCCATAGTCCCACATTTTGAGCAATTGAGAGTTCTGGTTAACTATGATGGGCAGCTGGCTCCGGGAAGCTCCGTCTCATCCCTACCGGGCCTGTTTGCGCCATGGCCAGATGCCCGGGAGCAGGGGTTTGCCGAAATAGAGGTAGAAGGTGACACGCTGAGAGCATTACTTGCCGAAGTAGGGTCTTGTTACAAGCAAGCGGGCGTTGATTTTGAGCCGATTTGCCCCATAACCAGCGATATAAAACTAGATTACGACGTGTTTGTTAACGGCCAGAACTACGTGCTTTTAAATCACGGCCTTGAGTCAAAGTTAAAGGATGGGGACGAGGTGAAGATACAATCAGATACGATAGGACATTGTTAATGACCACTAACTATGGAGAGAAATTTGAAGTTAGTCAATACACAGGGGAGGTGTAACTATGCCTAGAGGAGACGGAACGGGCCCTCCCTGGGGAAGCGGTCCGGGAACGGGAAGAGGCGGGGGCAGGGGCCGGATGGGGGGCAATCGCCCCGGCGCCGGCCCCAGCGGTGAATGCGTCTGCCCCAAATGCGGGACAAAAGTAGCGCACCAGAGGAGCGCCCCCTGCTACGATATCAAATGCCCCAAGTGCGGGGCCAAGATGACCAGAGCCTAGATGATAATATCTATCGCCAGCGGTAAAGGCGGCACGGGTAAGACGCTGGTCGCCACCAGCCTGGCCCTTGCCCTCAAGGATAGTCATAAGGTAAGGCTGCTCGACGGCGATGTCGAGGAGCCCAACGACCACGTATTTCTCAAACCGAATATCAGCGGCAGCCAGCCCGTTTTCATACCCGTCCCCAAAATAGACGAAGCCAAGTGCACCCGCTGCGGTAAGTGTGCCGAGGTCTGCGCCTATAACGCCATCGCCGTCCTCGGCGAGCACGTACTCACCTTCCCCGAGCTTTGCCACGGCTGTGGCGCCTGCAGCTATCTCTGCCCGGAAAAAGCAATCACCGAGGAAAACAGGCAAACGGGCGTGGTGGAGTGGGGGGATGCCGAGGGCATTGATTTCGTCCAGGGCAGGCTCACCGTGGGTGAGGCCATGGCGCCGCCCGCAATCAGGAAGGTAAAAGAACTCGGTGACAGCGATGGTATAAATATCATTGACAGCCCGCCGGGGACATCCTGTCCGGTGGTGACAGCTATCGAGGGCAGCGATTTCTGCCTGCTGGTCACCGAGCCCACCCCCTTCGGCTTAAGCGACCTCGTCCTGGCCGTGGAGACGGTGCGGCAGCTGGGCATAGCCTGCGGAGTCGTCCTCAACCGCGCCGGTGTCGGCGATAACAGTGTGGAAGACTACTGCCGTAAAGAAAATATACCCGTACTGCTCACCATACCCCTGGAGACCGAGATTGCCCGCTTATACTCTAAGGGCATAACGCTGGTCGAGGGCATGTCCGAATGGAAAGAAAGGTTCGTCGGGCTTTACGAGAAGATTAAGGAGATAGTGGATGCCAGAAATCGTAGTCTTAAGCGGTAAAGGCGGCACGGGCAAGACCAGCATCGTCGGCTCGCTGGCGGCGCTGGCCAAGGGCAAGGTGCTGGCTGACTGCGACGTGGACGCCGCCGACCTTCATCTGCTGCTCAAACCAAAGGTTAAGCAGGAAAATGAGTTCTGGAGCGGCCAGGTTGCCCAAATCGACGAGGAAAAGTGCACGGAGTGCGGGCTCTGCCAGGAGCTGTGCCGCTTCAACGCTATTAAGGACTATAAGGTCGACCCCATAGCCTGCGAGGGCTGCGGCTTCTGCTCGCATATATGCCCTGAAGAAGCCATAACCATGCCAGAGAATATGTCCGGGCACTGGTTCGTCTCCGACACCAGATACGGCCCCCTGGTTCACGCCCGGCTCGGCATTGCCCAGGAAAACTCGGGGAAGCTGGTGGCTCAGGTCAGACAAGAAGCCAGGCGCATCGCTGAAGAGAAAGGCTTGGACTACATCATCAGCGATGGACCCCCCGGCATCGGCTGCCCGGTTATCTCTTCGCTTTCGGGCGCTAGCCTGGCGCTTATGGTGACTGAGCCCACGCTCTCCGGGATACACGACCTGGAGAGGGTGCTCGGCGTCAGCCGCCACTTCGGCGTGCCGGCCATGGTCGCTATCAATAAGTACGATTTAAACGAGGAGAACAGTCGCCGCATTGAAGACTACTGTAAAGACCAGGGCATCAAGCTGGCGGCCAAAATCCCCTTCGATAACGCCGTAACCGAGGCCATCGTCCGCGGCCTGCCCGTGGTGGAATACTCCGACGGCGCCGTCTCGCGGGAGATAGAGGGGCTGTGGGAGGTCATCTCCCGCTAGAAAGGGAAAAGATGTCGTCATCATGGGATAAATTCCAGGAACTGGTCAAAGCCAAGATGCTCGAGCTCTACTCGGAGGCGGTCGTCGAGCACAGCATGAACCCCCGCAATCTGGGGGATATGGCCGATGCCGACGGCGTCGCCAGGGTGACCGGCTCCTGCGGCGACACCATGCAGCTCTGGCTCAAGCTAAAGGGCGATACCATCCAGAAAATCAGCTTCCTCACCGACGGCTGCGGCACCAGCATCGCCTCGGGCAGTATGGTAACCGAGCTGGCCAAGGGCAAAAAGCTCAGCCAGGCGCAGAAGATAAGCCAGAAAGACGTCCTCGACGCCCTGGGCGGTTTGCCCGAGGAAAGCGAGCACTGCGCCCTGCTGGCGGCGGACACGCTGAAGGCGGCTATCAGGGACTCCCTGGCCATGAAAAAGGAGCCCTGGAAGAAGGCCTACCGCCAACACTAACGAGCTGATTGGAGACAGTTAATGGCTAAAGAAAGAATGCTATGCCCCTTCTCCGGGAAACTATGCCAGGAGTGTCCCCTCTACCGGGGACGACACTACTATCTTTGTTTCAATAAGAGTTATCGGGGGCATCTGGAGAACGCCGATGAAGCCGCCGGAGAAAAAGACCCCGCCCAACCCGTCTGGGAGCCCGAGGAGATGCCCAGCGCCATCGACCCCTTCCAGCGCCCCATGGCGGATATCTGGGATTAGGTATATGGATACCGGAACCAAGCAGAAGATTAAAGAAATATACCAGGCCCTGCCCCAGCGGGACTGCGGCTTTTGCGGCTTCGACGGCTGCGGTCAGTTCGCCCGGGCCGTCGCCGAGGGCCGAGCCTCGCCCTTCGGCTGCAAGCAGAACCCCATGTCAGGCTACGTCATAAACGAAATCCTGGGGGAGAAGATACATAAGCCAATAGAAGCCGCCTCGCTGAAGGGGCTGAGGCAGGAAATAGGCAAGCTATCCGAGAGCGTGGCTGATATACTGGTCAGGATTGAAAAGCTGAAAGCCAGCGGATAGCCGGAAATAAGTGCCCCATAGCCTTTATTGTGCTAGAATGTAGCTGCCCATGAAAGCCGAGCTCTTAAAGCAGCTTAGTGAAATCGTCGGCGCGGACTATGTCTCCGAACGCCCCGAGGAACTTTACCTCTATTCCCGCGACCCCGGCGCCCAGCCACCGCGTAGGGTTGACGGCGTCGTTGTGCCCAAAACGGTAGAAGAGGTGCAGCGCATCGTAGCTTTAGCTAACCGCGAGAAGATTGCCCTGACCCCGATGGGCGGGGGATTAACCCTCTCCGCGCTGACCGTGCCGCTCAAAGGGGGCATCGTCCTCGACATGAAGCGGATGGATAAAATCATCGAGGTCAACGAAGCCAGCCGCTTTGCCTTAATTGAAGCCGGCGTCACCCAGGCGGCTTTGAGCGCCTATTTAGAGAAAAACCACCCCCACCTCCAGCACTCCACCCCGGAATCGCCCCCCACCGCCACCATCGTGGGCAATATATTGATTCACGGGCATGGGCACCTCACGCCGAGGTACGGCGTCAACTCGCAGATGGTCAACGGCATGGAGGTGGTCCTGCCCACGGGCGAGGTCTGCAAACTTGGCTCGGGCTCAATCAGCCCCAACTGGTTCAGCCGCGACCCCCTGCCCGACCTTATGGGGCTTTTCCTGGGCTGGCTGGGGACGACGGGAATCGTCACCAAGCTCTCGCTCCAGCTTTTCCCCAAGTCCGCCTTCAGAGACCTGCTCATGTTCGCCGCCGACAGCGCGGAGCTGATTCCAGAGCTTATCGGCGAGTTCAGCCAGCTCAACCTGCTGGAAAACTGCTTTATTATTACCCAGGAGAAGCCGAGGTGGGCGCAGCGCATATACTACATCATTGTCGTTAGCGGCGAGTCGGAGGAGGAATTTAAGCTCAAGAAAAGGATGCACGAACGCATCTTCGAGAAATACAACGTCGAGCCCGTGACCGAGGAGAAGGCGGTGAGCGCGCTGCGGGAGCGGTTTTTGGGCGTGCCCCCCTTCGCCGCCACCGCCGCCGATTTCAGGAAGGGCGGCGGATTTGAGTACACCGGCGCCATACTGCCCATTGAGGTCATACCCCAGGCCTGGCGTAAAGGTATCGAGATTGCCCATAATCAGGACTTTCTCTATCAACTGGGCATTCAATTATTGCCCAACGGGCACAGCGTCATGCTCGCCTACTCCTACGCCTTCAACCGCGCCCAAGCCGATGAGTTCGAGAGGGCGCGAAGGGCGCTGGACGAGACCAACCGATTAACATTAGAGCTGGGTGGGGTGGTCTGGAAGCCGGAAATGCCCGCCCAGAAGCTCATCCTGGAGAGGATGGACGAAGGCACCCGCCAGTTAATAAAGCGGATAAAGAAGATGCTCGACCCCAATAACATAATGAACCCGGGGAACTGGGAGGTGGCTTAAATCTCGCTCGAACGATACCAGGAAATCATCCACCGCTGCTTCGGCTGCGGCTACTGCCAGCTCACCCTGGACTACTCGGCCTTTAACTGCCCCATCTATAACCGATTCCGCCTCAAAAGCGGCACGCCGGGCGGTCTGCTCTGGCTCATCCAGGCCTGGGCTGGGGGAGAAATCGAGTGGTCGGAGTGGCTGGGCCGGATGCTCTACGCCTGCACCAACTGCAATAACTGCGTCCAGAGCTGCAAGTTCCCATTCAACAAGGACATCGTCGGCATGATAGACGCCGCCCGGGAGGACATGGTGGCCGAGGGGCTGGTTATGCCCCGGGTGGCCCGCTTCTTCCAGAACATTGAGGCTTATAGCAACCCCTATAGAGAACTGCGGGAAAACCGGGGGCGTTGGGCGGATGATATCAAGGTGGAGCCTTATAACGGGCAGGAATATTTATTTTATGTCGGCTGCGTCGGCTCTTTTGATGAGAGGGGGCAAAGGGCGGCTAAGGCGCTCGCCGAGCTATTGCTCAAAGCAAACGTCTCTTTCGGTATCCTCGGCGCCGCCGAAGAGTGCGACGGCAACGAGGTAAACATTATGGGTGAGAGCCGCATCTTTGCCATGTTGAGGGACAAAAATAGCGAGCTTTTCCGTAAATCTGGAGTAAAGAAGATTATAGCCCTCTCCCCCCACTCCCACCACGTCTTCAGCAACGACTACCCCGATGACCTTGAGGTCTGGCATTATACCAGCCTCCTCGGCGCGCTTATCGAGCAGAGAAGGCTGAAGCCAAACTCAAAGCTTAATCTCAAGGTCACCTATCACGACCCCTGTTTCCTGGGACGGCACGCCGGCGAGTACGAAGCGCCGCGCAAAATACTGAAGGCGATTCCGGGGCTAGCGCTGGTGGAGATGGAAAGGAACCGCGAAAACGCCTTCTGCTGCGGCGGGGGCAGCGGCAACTTCTACACCGATTTCTTCGGCGGCGGCGAGAACAGCCCCGCCCGAATCAGGGTAAGGGAAGCCCATGAGACCGGCGCCGATGTCATGGCGGTGGCTTGCCCAGCCTGCGCCGTAATGCTCGGTGAGGCGGTAAAGGACGAGGGGCTGGCCGAAAAGATAGCGGTCAAAGACATCGCCGAAATCTTAAGAGATTCTGTAGCTTAAGCGCTCGAACCCGCGCAAGATGCTATAATGACAGGGATGAAGCCAGACGAAAATCTGCTCAAGATTCACTCTACCCCCCGGCTCAAAGAGCCCTTCCTGGTGGCGGCGGGCCCCGGCACGGCTAACGTGGGCTTGAGGGTAGCCAGCTACCTCCAGGAAAAGCTGGGGGCGGAGCTCTTCGCCGAGATTGAGCCCGGTGACTTCTTCACCCCTCCCTACCACTTCACCCTCCGCGACGGGCTCATCGAAACCGCCCCCATAGAGGTGGAGGAGCCAAAGCCCCGCAACCGCTTTTACTACTGGCCGTCGAACAAAAGCCACGACATTATCTTCTTCACCGGCAACTCCCACCCCCTCCCCGGCAAGGTGCCGGAGCTGGCGGGATATGTGCTGGAGGCAGCTAAGGGCTTCGGGCTACGGAGGCTCTATATGCCTGGCGCTTTCCTGGCCGACATCCACCACCTGGCTGAGCCCACCCTCTACGGCTCGGCAACCAGCCAAGAGCTGCGGCAATACCTTCACCGCCGTCAAATCGCTGACGCCCCGCCGATGAACATCGCCCACAATCTAAATGCCTGGCTGCTGGGCATGGCCAAGAGCAAGGGTATCGACGCCATCGGGCTGGTCAGTGAGATACCCGCCTATAAGCCCGAGGAGAGAAACACCCGGGCCTGCCGGGCGCTGGTCAGGGCTTTGTGCCAGATGCTCGAAATCGAAGCCCCCGACCTCTCCGACCTAGATATCCTGCTCGCCGAGGAAGACAAGCGGACGGAAGCGCAGCTTGATGAGCTGCGGGAATCCGACGACGAAAGCGTCATCGATTTCCTCCACTACCTCGACGCACTGGCCGAGCGCGAGCAAAGAAAGTCTGAAGAAAGGGGCGGGCTGCCGCCCTCGGAGATAGAGCTGCCGTCACCGCTCAGGTTCATCGATGAGCTCTACGAGCGGGCTAAAAGCGACCCCGCCCGAGTTCAGGCGCTCAGGCTGGCGGTGCAACAACTGGGAAGCTCAGACCGCTTGCTGATAATGAGGAAATACGGCGAGGAAATTATGAGCCTGCTCGGCTATCAGGTTTAATGCTAGATAAGAACGTGCAATCATCAAATGCAATAGAAAGTCGTGGACGCCACAAGAAGTTGATTTACAGTATGGAAAAACATCACTACACTAAAGAGGAAATCAACAGAATTAGTTCCTTATTGAAGGAATTGAAACGTAGTGGCGTAAATAATCTGGATAAATACGAAGCGAAACTGACCCTCTCTATCCCACAGAGAGAATACTTTTGGGATACTAGATTAGAAGGGGATATGGCGTTGATCTTCGCATTGAATGGGTTTAGAGCTACGTTTTACCCGTGCGGGCCGAGAGGGGTAGATTTAGAGCTTTTATGGCAAGGTTACCGCCTTTTTGTAGAGGTAAGTCGCTTTAGAGAGGACTATGCTACAAAGGCGAAGCTTAAAAAAGGTGACGAGACAGACGGACTAGAACTATTGGTTCCCTATGGAAGGGGAGAAAAGGATGTGGAAGCGTTTCACAGTAAAATACTAGACGAGGCTGCCCAGCTCCCTAGTGATGGTATAGGTTTAGTTATTCTAAGGTCTGACAATTGCAGAATGGAGGACATTGAATACGAGCAAGCAGTGAAGTATCTGGAGGAGCAGGTTTTACAAAACGACACCCTTTTGAGATTGAGCGGGGTACTTTTTGATAGTGGAGTGGTACTTCTTTCTAGCGGTAAGCGCTCCTATCTTTGGCGCAATCCGCAAGCTGAAAGGCAGATTGAAGACAAGCTTGGTAATAAGCTTATCATGCTAATGGGGTAACTTCTCCGCTTACAGATGAATGAAACCTTTGGTCATTTAATAAACCTTCTGGTGGGCAGCAGAGTTAAAAATCTGTCGGAGTGAGGGTAAAGGCTATCCGCTCCTGAGGCTGCGGATAATCTCTCCCCAACGAGGTCTTTTGCCGTACATAAGCAGGTAAGCCCGGAAGGCCCTGATAGCCAGGAACATGACCCCGACGACGGAGAGTGCCAGCACGGCTATACTGACCGCCAGTTCCCAGGCGGCAACACCGGTTACGCCCAGCCTGAGCATCACGGCTATCGGCGCCGTGACCGGGAAAATGGTCAGCACCACCCAAAGAGGGCTGTTGGGAAATATAAACAGTATAGATGAGAACCAGAGGGGCACAAAGAGGAGAAGCGTAAAAATCGGGATCATTTGCTGTCCCTCACGAGCGCTGGGGCTGATGGCGCCGACGCCCGCCGATAGGGCGGCGAGCAAGGCGTAGCCCAGAATGAAATAGACCATCCCCAGCACGATGAAGTTAGCCGGCAGTTGTATCGTACCGAAAAAGCCGCCAAAAGTGGATGAGGCCAGGTTTAAGAGAAGCGGCATTGAGGCCAGCCAGACGACCACCTGCACCAGCCCGGCGACACCCAGACCCAAAACCTTGCCGATTAATAATTGCCTTGTGTTAACGGAGGAGAGCAATACCTCGATAAGGCGGCTCTCCTTCTCATCCCCCAGCCCCTGCACCAGGTAGACGCAGGAGAGCTGGAGGGAAAGGGCCAGCAGCAGGCTAAAGATTCCGGGGATCATGAGGTTCCCGAATCCGCCCTGCTCCGTAGCCACCTCCCCCGTCTCGGTAAGCCTGGTGGTAACCAGGGCTAATGGTGCTTCTATCAGCCCTACCGTTTCTGAGGGCACTTTCCCGGCTAACATATTGCTGGTGAGGAAGTTCTTAATGGCGGTGGTGATGGAGGTGGGCGTCTCCAGCTCTCTGGCCAGGGTATAACGGTTAATTACTCCGGTTGATGTATAGTCCGCGGGAATGACGAAATACTCGGAAACATCGTCGTTAATCAGGGCGGCCGTGGCATCATCTTGTGTATCGAAGCCGACCAGCTCTATATTCCCCTGAGTGGTATAGTCGTCGAAGCCGCCGGCCTCATCGACATAGCCGATGGTGGTTGTTTCTACTACCATTGGCCCAGCGGTGGCTGATATCAGCTGGAAAATGCCTATGGCCAGCAGAGCTAAGACCGGCACGATAAGGGTCATAATGATAAACCCTTTCCTCTTTATCGCATTCAGGAATTCGTGCCGGAATATCAATTGCGTCTTATTCATGATTTCTTGCCCACCTCCTTCAGGAATATCTCGTTGAGTGAAGGAGTGGCCACCTCAAAGCGGTTGATTACTATACCGCGACCTACTAATCGTTCCAGGAGCTGTTTGGGGGTTGTCTTGCCGTCCAGTATCAGCTCGATGTAGCCCTTGTGCTGGCGCTTTTCGCTAACCCCCGGCACCTCCCCCAGCTCCCCTTCAAAATCGAGGAGGACTGAGTTGCCCCTATACCTTGACCTGATTTCAGTCAGGTCCCCGTAGAGGACATTTTTCCCGTTGTTTATCATCAGGATACGGTCGCAGAGCGCCTCTATCTGATTCATCTGGTGTGTGCTCAGGATTACGGCTTTGCCCTGATTCCTCAGGTCAAGGAACATCCCCTTTAGCAGCTCGGTGTTGACCGGGTCGAGCCCGGCGAAGGGCTCATCCAGGACAACCAGCTGCGGGTCATGAATGATGGTGACGATGACCTGGATAATCTGCCCCATGCCCCGGCTCAGTGCCTCAACCTTCTTGCTTTTGGTGGCTAACATGCCGGTTTTTTCGAGCAGCTCGTCAGCTTTTTCGGCAGCTGATTGCTTGTCCATACCTTTTAGCGAGGCCAGGTAAACGATGGAATCGAGTACGCTCAGCTTTTTGTACAGCCCTCTTTCCTCGGGGAGGTAGCCGAGCTTATTCTTGGTGGCTTCCTTCAACCTCTCGCCGAGGATAGTCACCTCACCCGAATCCGGCTTTATGATGTCCATCATCATCCTGATGGTGGTGGTCTTGCCGGCACCGTTAGGACCAATCAGGCCAAATATCTCGCCTTGAGCCACCGAGAATGACAGGTCGTCAACGGCGAGCTTATCGGCAAAGGACTTGACTACATGGTTGACTTCAACGGCAAGCATATTAGAGGCCCCCTCTTAAGCTGGCATTATAGCATATCTTTGGAAACATGGATGGTGGGCAGCAGTGTGCCAAAAGATAGCCAATTCTGACGCTTTGGGCAATTAACAACTATCAGAATAGCCCAGCTTTAGCGCCGGTTAACTAATTTTAATCGGGATATCCGGTTATTCTATTTTTCGCCGCCGTAGCCGGCTGGTGCCGCCTCGGCCAGGGTACCGGCGCCCATGATTATCGTCATCTGCAG
>Ga0315544_1000711_pt1 | contig 29276 bp, 25 predicted proteins | sample SalMarSW160130MG_2_FD_202543 | JGI IMG/M metagenome (GOLD analysis project Ga0315544, IMG submission 202543) | Salt marsh sediment microbial communities from the Plum Island Ecosystem LTER, Massachusetts, United States - Salt Marsh Sediment SW1601-130 ... | reverse complement strand
AAGCCCCCAAGGTTAAGGTTGGCTTTCGTGAGGGGCAGAGTGTGCGGGTGACCAACGGTCCCTTTATTGATTTTGTCGGTGTAGTGGATGAGATAAGCCCGGACAAGGGCAAGGTCAAGGTGCTTCTCTCCCTCTTTGGGCGTGAAACGCCGGTGGAGCTTGACTTCTTGCAGGTGGAGAAGCTTTAGGAGATAAAGTGGCGAAAAAGGTTAAAGCAGTGATTAAGTTACAGATTCCAGCCGGGAAGGCAAATCCGGCGCCGCCGGTAGGTCCTGCCTTAGGCCAGCACGGGCTTAATATTATGGCCTTTTGTAAGGAGTATAACGAGCGCACTGCCGACCAGGCTGGCTCTATTATTCCCGTGGAAATAACTGTCTTTGAAGACCGCTCATTTACCTTTATTACCAAAACGCCGCCGGCTGCCGATTTGCTTAAAAAAGCATTGGGTATAGAAAAGGGCTCTGGTGATGCTGGTCATGAAAAGATGGGCAAGTTATCTCGAGCTCAACTTCGTGAGATAGCCGAGCTTAAGGCTAAGGATTTGAATGCTACCAGTATTGAGGGAGCGGAGCGAATTATTGAGGGTACCGCCCGAAGTATGGGCATTGAGGTGGAATAAAGTGGCTAAACACGGCAAAAAATATGCTGAGGCGACAAAGCTGATAGATAGGACAAAGGCTTATTCTCCTCAGGAGGCTATTGAGTTAGCCAAGAAGGCGGTTTATACCCAGTTTGATGAGACGGTTGAGCTGCACCTTCGGATGGGTGTTGACCCGCGAGATGCCGAGCAGCAGGTGCGTGGTGTCGCTCTCCTACCTCATGGACTGGGTAAGGGGGTACGGGTCCTGGTTTTTGCTCAGGGCGAGGCGGCGAGGAATGCCGAGGCCGCCGGCGCCGATTTCGTCGGCGGTGATGAACTCATTAAGAAGATTGAGGGTGGCTGGCTGGACTTTGATACGGCTATTGCTACCCCGGATATGATGGGTAAGGTAGGCAGGCTGGGGAAAATCCTGGGCAGGAGGGGGCTGATGCCTAACCCTAAGTCAAGAACAGTGGTAGCTGCCAATGACCTGTCCCGGGCAATCGGTGAAGCCCACCAGGGGCGGGTGGAATTTAAGCTGGACAGGCAAGCTATCATTCATGTTCCCCTGGGTAAGGTTAGCTTTGAAGATGATAAGCTGATGGGCAACCTGACAGCAGTGATGGAGGCGGTGATGAAGGCTAAACCGGCTGCTGCCAAGGGGCAGTATGTCAAAACCGCCTCTTTAGCTACTACCATGGGACCTGGTATAAGACTTGACCTTAAACCAGCCTTATCTTTAACTTCCGGTTGATGATGAAATAATCTAGAAGGGTGATATTTATGGCTGACGTTGCTATTGTCGGTGCCGGGCAGAGTGTTTTTTCTCGTGACTGCGGGGTATCTATCAGGGAGCTGTCTTTTGAGGCTTTTAAGGAGGCGATGGAGGGTCTGGATATCACCAGTAATGATATAGATGCCTCCATTATCTGTTCTGCGCCAGAATATGATAAGCAGCGCTCACCGGCGGGCTTGATATCGGAGTATCTGGAGTTGACCCCCAAGCCGAGTTTCTATGTTGAGACGGTATGTTCTTCCAGTAGCACCGGCTTGAGGGTAGCCTGGTCACTGGTGAAGGCAGGTCTTCACCGGGTAGTAGCGGTGATAGGTTTCCAAAAGATGTCCGAGATCTCCTCCCGTGAGGCTGCGGAGAGGATGGGGCGGGGAGGGGATATAATCTGGGAATCGCCCTTTGGTCTGACCATGCCTGCCGGTTATGCTATGTATGCCCGGGCTCATATGGCTAAGTATGGGACTACCGAGGAGCATTTAGCCAAGGTGCGGGTCAAGAATTCACACTATGGGGCGACCAATCCCAAGGCTACTTATCGCAAGGAGCTGAGCCTGGAGGATATTTTAAGCTCAGAGGTGATAACCAGTCCGCTGAAGAAGTTTGATTGCTGTGCCAATGCTGATGGCTCCTCCTGTGTCATAGTGGCCAGGGGAGATGTGGCTAAAAGGATAACCAAAGCCCCAATCTGGATTATAGGCCTGGGGGCGGCCACCGATACCATGACCATGTCAGGAAGAGAATCGCTTACCGGCTTGAGGTGTGCTCAGGAGGCAGGTAAACAGGCATATAAAATGGCTGGTGTTAAACCGCAGGATATTGATGTGGCTGAGGTTCACGATTGTTTTACCATATCCGAGATTCTGGCTTATGAAGACCTGGGCTTTGCCAAGCCCGGGGAGGGGGTGGGGTTGATTGAGGAGAAGCAGACCTATGCCGATGGCAAGATGCCGGTAAATGTTGATGGCGGCTTGTTATCTAAGGGTCATCCTATTGGCGCCACCGGAGGCTCACAGATTAGAACCATTGTCCGCCAGCTCAGGGGGGAGGCTACCGAGGCTCAGGTGAAGGGAGCGGAAATAGGGCTGGTTCATAATATAGGTGGCATCGGCCAGTACGGCAATGTAACCATTTTGAGGAGGTAGCTCATTGGGCTTTGAGAATTTTGGCACAGTTAGCTTCACTACCGAAGCCAAAGCGACTGATTTTATGACCTACCTGGAGGCAGGTAAGGTAATGGCAACCAGATGCAAAAAGTGCGGGGCTAGCTACTTCCCACCCAAGGCGGACTGCCCCAGGTGTTTGTCCAGCGACGTGGACTGGTTTGAAATTAAAGGTAAAGGTAAGCTGGCTAGTTATACTTTGGTGAATTACGGTCCCACCGGTTTTGAGAATGATGCTCCGTATATTCTGGCTTTGGGCAAGTTTGACGGCATTCAAATCTTTGCTCGTTTGAGCCGGGATATTGAGGAGAAGGATATCCAGGTTGGCATGAGTTTGGTGGTAAGCCCGGTAAAATTGCCTGATAACAGGATTGCTTACGAATTCAAGAAGGGCTGAAAAATAGAGCTAATAAGAGTTATACTAAGAGGCTAAGGAGGTTTAATATGCCTGATAGAAATGTTTGTATTATTGGCGGTGGCATGAGCCAGTGGGGGGTGAGGGAGGCAAGCATAATAGATATGGCTCAGGAAGCGGCTAAAGAGTGTTTTGATGAAGTTCCGGCGCTTAAGAAGGAGGACATAGACGGTCTTCTATTTGCCTCCTCATATTGTGGACGGAGTGCCTTTCAGGTCAATATAGCTCCGGTAATAGCCGAGCGCATAGGTATTAAACCAACCAGTATGTGCACCAGGGTGGATACCCTGTGTGCCGGTGGCAGTGCCGGTATTATCCTGGCGACGGGGCTGATAAAGTCAGGGCTGGCTGATGTTATGATGGTAGCCGGTGGCGAGAAGTTATATACACCTCAGAGGTGGGAGACCTATTACAGCGAACTGGCTTCCATAGACCATGATTGGGATGGAGCCCAGGGAATGGGACTGCCACCCCCCTTCTTTAGTATGACGGCTCAGGAGCATATGAAACACTATGGAACCACCAAGGAACAACTGGCAGCCGTCTCGGTCAAGAACCGCAGAAACGGCTCTACCAACCTGAAGGGGCATTTTCATAAGGAGGTTACACTGGAAGAGGTGATGTCAGCCAGACCGATAGTTCCTCCCTTGAGCCTCTTTGACTGCACCCCTATCACCGATGGGTGTGCCGCCGTGCTCCTGACTTATGAAGAGAAAGCGAAGGAGCTCAGCGATAGACCCCTGGTTTATATCAGGGGAGCGGCTCAGGCATCACTTCACAGTATGTCGATGAACTGGCCCGGCGAACATCTGGGTGATTGGGTTCACCTGAGAACGGCGGCTAAAAGGGCTTATGAGACGGCGCGGGTTGGCCCTGATGATATCGATGTTGCCGAGACCCATGACTGTTTCACCATCTCTGAGATTGTTGAGATGGAGGACTTAGGTTTCTGCAAGAAGGGGGAGGGTGGACCCTTTGTTGAATCAGGGCAGAGTGATTTTGGGGGCAAGCTCCCAGTGAATACCGATGGCGGGCTTCTCTCTTGTGGACATCCCTTTGGCGCCACTGGAGTCCGCCAGGCGCGGGAGATGCTCTACCAGCTACAGGGAAGAGCCATAAGGCAGGTAGAGGGCGCTGAGATAGGACTGACTCACAACCTCAGTGGACTCAATGTTGAGCATACCATAGTCATTTACGGGAGAGAGCCCTAAGAATTAAATCATAAGGGGGAAGTTATGCCAGTACCGGGAGTACCAATTTTAGAAGGTTTATATCCATCCACCTTGGACCTTTATCCCTTTGAGGCTAAGGAGTTTAACCGAATTCACCAGTTCTATGAAAACCTCGGGCAGAAGAGGTTTACCACCACCAAGTGTAAAAAGTGTGGTCATGTGCCTTTCCCACCCCGGGTCGTCTGCCCTAAATGTAATTCAGATGATTTGGAGTGGGTAGACCTTCCCACCCAGGGGAAAGTGCTTCAGTTTACTGAGGAAGTGGCGGGAGTCCCTCTTGGCTTTGAGGCACCTCTGATTCACGCCCTTATTGACCTGGGCGAGGGACGTAAGCTCGTCTCCCGCATCATTAACTGCAAGGAGGGGCAACTTAAGGAGGGAGATACCGTCAAGCTGGCTGTCTTTGATATACCTCCCATGATAATAGAGAAAAAGGGTGGTGTGATGGAGGAGGCAAAAAGGGTATTTTTTGCCTTTGAGCCGGTAAAGAAGTAAAATAGATAAGATAAGAATAGTTTCCTGAGACAGCGGGTGCCTTAGGGCTCAAATTAACTGCCTGCCGAGGAAAGAGGACTTTTAATAGTTGAGTCCTTGTGCGGCAGGCGCAAGGACTTAGTTTTTATTGGTTAGGGGGTGATGAGAGATGTCCGGTAAGGAAAAGAAGGCGCAGATTATTGATAGCCTGCAGCAGGTTTTTTCCCGATGTAGTGTTGGTGTTCTAACCGATTATCGGGGGCTATCAGCAGCCGAGATGACCGGGCTGCGCCGCCAGTTGAGGGAAGCGGGTATCGAGTTTAAGGTGGTGAAGAATACATTGGCCCGGTTTGCCGCCGAAAGGGCGGGCAAGGAGGAATTACTCAGCTTCTTTGAGGGTCCGGTGGCTATCGCTTTCGGCTACGGTGATATAACTGAGCCAGCCAGACTCTTAGTTACCTACATTGAAGGCTCTAAAGTAAGCATGAGCATAAAGGGAGGCTTTTTACCTGACAGGTTGCTTACTTCGGAGGATGTAGCCACCCTGTCGGCATTACCATCAAGGGAGATATTGTTAGCCGGGGTTGTGGGTGGGGTGCAGAGTCCCATCTCGGCTCTGGTCGGCTGTCTTAGCGCCCCTGTAGTAGGCATTGTAGGAGCGCTACAATCAAGGATTCAACAAATGGAGGGAGGATAAAGATGACACCAGAGGAAGCAAAGGCTAAGAAAGAAGCCAAGAAGCCCGAGCCCGAAGTGAAGGAACCTGAAGCCAAGGCAGAGGCGAAAGAACCCGAAGCCAAGGCAGAGGTGAAAGAACCCGAAGCTAAGGCAGAGGCGGAAGAACCCGAAGCTAAGGCAGAGGCGGAGGAACCCGAAGCTAAGGCAGAGGCGGAAGAACCCGAAGCTAAGGCAGAGGCGGAGGAACCCGAAGCTAAGGCAGAGGTGAAGGAACCCGAAGCCAAGGCAGAGGCGAAAGAACCTGAAGCCAAGGCAGAGGTGAAGGAACCTGAGGTCAAGGCAGAGGTGAAAGAACCCGAAACCAAGGTAGAGGTAAAGAAGCCCGCTGCCAAGGTAGAGGTGAAGAGGTCCAAAGTCGTTGAGGACATAATTGGTAGCATAAAGAAGATGAACGTGCTTGAGCTATCGGAGCTGGTCAAGGCGCTACAGGCTGAGTTTGGCGTTAGTGCTCCGGCGCCGGTAGCGGCACCTACGGCGGCACCGGCTGCGGCTCCAGCGGCGGCTGAGGAGCAAACAGAGTTCAACGTTATTCTCAAGGAGATAGGGGCTAACAAGATTAGTGTTATCAGGGCAGTGAGGGAGCTAACTCCCCTGGGGCTGAAGGAGGCAAAAGATTTTGTGGAGAGTGCCCCGCAGACGGTAAAAGAGGGAGTTAATAAAGACGAGGCAACAGCGGCAAAACAGAAACTGGAAGCCGCTGGCGCTACCGTTGAAGTTAAATAAACCTGGGGGTTGACTGTGTCTTCTGGCGAGTGTTTTATACCGATGGCTATGGGTGGCTTTTTTGTCATCGTGGGCATAATTTTGGTTCTTTTAGGCAGGGCTGAGAAGAGGTCTTATTATGATTCCCTGGCTAGTCGCACTGATGCCAGGGAGTTTCTGGAGCACTGGCCGGAGCGCCCCAGAGTGGGGACATTAAAGATAGGTGGCTGGATAGCTCTGGCTATTGGCTTGCTTATGGTGGTTATGGGTGGTGCCTTCTGGCTTTGGGGATAGTAACGGTGAGATTCTTATCATCCCTAGGCCCTCCACACTCTCTGTAGCTCAACAGCGATGAGCTATTGCCTGAACCTTTACTGTTGTTGAAGAGCGTTTTCGGCAATGAGCATGGTTAATATTAAAAGTAGCGGGTCAAATTACAGGTGGTATGTGCTCATCCTGGCGGCACTGACCTTCACCTTTGCCTGTGCCACGCCCGTAGTTTGTATGTCGGTTCTTTTCAAGGAGATATCAGATGACCTCGGCTTGAGTCTGGTGCAAGTAGGCGCGATTTGGGGCATGCCTAACTTTGCTGCCTTGTTTGTTGTCTTAGTCGGTGGCTTGCTGGCTGACCGGTTTGGGGCTAAGCGTGTCATAGGCATTGCCTGCCTCCTGGGAGGACTGACTGGTGCTATGAGGGGTCTCACCGGGGACTTCATTAGTCTGGCAGTAGTTACGTTCTTTGTTGGTCTCTCGACTTGGATTATACCGGCCGGTGTGTTTAAGACTACTGCCACCTGGTTCTCGGGAAGACCGCTGGTGATTGCCAATGGCGTTGTGTCAGCCGGTATGGCGCTTGGGTTTACCGTGGGGGCAATGATTAGTGCCACCGTACTGTCACCGTTGCTCGGTGGCTGGGAGAACGTATTGTTCCTGTATGGTGGCGTGTCATTCATGTTTGGTCTACTGTGGTTTTTCACGGTGAGGGAGCCTGAACAGCCTGGCTTATCCGGTTCTGGAGGTAATGTGCCGCTGCGCCAGTCGATATCGCGCGTATTTCCTATCAAAGCTATCTGGCTTCTCGGTCTTACTCTGTTAGGTTATTCGGCCTGTGTTCAAGGAATGGCCGGTTACCTGCCTACCTATCTTCGTGATATGGGTTGGACGGCCGCCAGTGCTGACGGCACGTTGGCTACTTTTAATGGACTCAGTACTCTGGGAGCTATCCCACTGGCTTTACTATCCCACAGGCTTGGTTTGAAGAAAGTGCTCCTTTTCCCGATACTGTTTATTACCATTATCGGCGTGGCTCTACTGCCGGTTGTTAGTAGCGCCATGGTGTGGGTGCTGATGATAGTGGTGGGCGTTGCTCGTGACGGTTTTATGGCTGTCTGCCTCACTATGAGCACTGAGACCGAGGGGGTGGGTGTAGTATATGCTGGAACAGCCATAGGACTGATGCAGACTATTTTGAATGTAGGCCCTATTATTTCTCCTCCCCTTGGCAACAGCCTGGCCGGTGCTGATCCCGGCTTTCCCTTCTTTCTCTGGGCGGCTTTCGGGCTTCTGGGATTAGTGGCTTTTTGTTTCGTCAAGGAAACGAGGTGGAAGCGAAAATAAGATTTTAGTCATCCTCGCTCCCTTTATGCACCCTCTCCTTCAAAGGAGAGGGGGAAGAATATTAAAAAGAGGGGCTTCGCCCCTCTTAGACACCCTGTTAAATCTAATCCCCTTCAATCTACCTTGGCTAAACCAAACTTCGTGGTCGATATTGGATGGCTTCAGCTATGTGGTGGGCTTTAATGATATCGGCGTTTTCCAGGTCGGCGATGGTGCGACCTATCTTGAGGATGCGGTGGAAGGCGCGGGCGGAGAGATAAAGCTGCTTCATGGCTGCTTTAAGTAAGCTCTGGGCTGGTTCTTCTGCCTGGCAGAACTCTCTTACCTCGGTGGGTGTCATCTCGGCATTGCAGGCTAAATTTGTTCCTTTAAAGCGCTGGCGCTGTATTGAGCGAGCAGCCTCAACCCTGGCTTGAACCTTCTCCGACTTTTCCCCCAGCCTATCGTCAGCCAGCTTCTCATAGTCAATGTGGGGCACCTCAACAAAGATGTCAACGCGGTCAATAAACGGTCCGCTGACCCGTTTCTGATAGCGGGCGACCAAGCCCGGGGAGCAGGTGCACTGTTTAAACGGATCGCCATAGTAGCCGCAGGGGCAGGGATTCATCGCTCCCACCAGCATAAAGTTGGACGGGAAGGTTACACTCCCCTGAGCCCGGCTGATGGTGATTATCCTATCTTCCAGGGGCTGGCGCAATACCTCAAGCACGGCATGCCCAAATTCGGGAAGCTCGTCAAGGAATAGCACTCCCCGGTGGCTGAGGCTTATTTCACCCGGCCTGGGCCAATGTCCGCCCCCCACCAGCCCAGCGTTGGAGATGGTGTAGTGGGGGGAGCGGAAGGGGCGTTGTCTGATGAGAGGGGTATTTGCCGGCAGCAGACCGCTGACACTGTATATCTTGGTGACCTCCAGGGCTTCCTCGGTGGTCATTGGCGGTAGTAATGAGGGAAGGGAACGCGCCAGCAGTGTTTTACCGCTGCCCGGTGGTCCCATCATAACTACGTTGTGCCCGCCAGCCGCCGCCACCTCTAAGGCTCGCTTGACGTGCTCCTGCCCCTTGATGTAAGCCAGGTTGGTGGTGGGCAGGGTGGCTGGGGTATATTCCTCAACTGGCTCCGGTTTATATTCCGGGGTTGGTATTTCCCCCCGAAAATAGCTGACCAGCTTGGATAGGGAGGTAAAAGGGATGATTTTGGTGCCTTCTATTAAGGACGCCTCCCTGGCATCAATGTCGGGCACAATAATGGTGGGTATCTTTTCCTGGTGAGCCAGGGCGACCATCGGCAGGACGCCGTTGGTATGGCGCAGGCTGCCATCAAGGGATAGTTCGCCGAGGAGGATGGTTTGAGAAACATCGGCTGATACTTGCTCCGAGCTGAGGAGGATGCCAACAGCAATGGGTAAATCGTAAGCCGGACCTGCCTTTTTGAGGTGGGCGGGAGCCAGATTAACTATGATGCGCTTCATAGGGAAGGCACAGCCGGAGTTTCGTATGGCGGCGCGCACCCTTTCCTTGGCTTCCTGGACGGCGGCATCAGGCAGTCCCACGATGGTGAATGAGGGTAGGCCGGGGGAAATATCTACCTCAACCTCAACAATAGCCCCCTCCAGCCCAACTATGGCGCAGGTTATAACTTTGGCTAGCATCTGTTGGCTATATTACAGCGGAGCCTGCTATGTGTCAATGAACTGGGATTGTTTAGTCACCCCAGAGTTTATATTTTACGAACTTCATTTTTACAGGGCGCACTAGTTGCGCTTGGGGGGCAGTTTTTTGAAAATGTAAAAATATAATCACTAATGAATTAAAAGTTTAAAGTTACCCTCCCAATTGGAACTGGGGTATAATTGGGACGATATTACTGAGTTGAAAACTGGGGGGGTAATACTTTAAACTAGGTATGCTAAGAAAGGGGTGACATTATGCCGGAAGAGGCTGCTGGTAGAGGGTTAGCGGCGGCGGATAGATACTATCAGGACTATGGCTCAAGAGCCAGAGAGCTAAAGCGGCAGGGCAAGAAAATACTCGGCTATTTGTGTGCTTTTGTTCCCGTGGAGATTATAACTGCGGCTGGCTTTGTGCCCTTCAGGATAAAGGGGGATGTTAATGAGCCAATTACCAAGGCTGATACCGAGATGGAGACTATCGTTTGCCCCCTGGTTCGTAGCTGCTTTGATATATCACTCAAGGGGAACTATGAGTTTCTTGACGGTATAGTTATACCCCACGCCTGTGACAGTATCTGCCGAACTTACGATGTCTGGAAATATAGTCTCCACCTCCCCTACTCCCATTTTATCAATATGCCTCATGGAACTGGTAAGCCATCTTTAGACTTTTACCAAGCGGTGCTGGGTACATTTAGAACGAGCTTAAGCAGGTTTGCCGGGAGGGAGATTTCTGACCGGGAGCTGACTCAGGCAATTAAGCTCTATAATCAGAATAGGGCTAAGGTCAGAGAACTATATGGATTGAGGAAGGCGTCTCCTCCTCTAATCTCAGGCACAGAAGTAGCCAGGGTATTGATAGCCGCCATGAGTATTCCTGTAGAAGAGTCTATTAAGATGCTCGGCGATGTTATTGAGGAGGTTAGGCAGAGGGGAGGCGTTCCCGCCCGGAAATCAGCCCGGATAATGGTGGTTGGCGCTCAGGTGGATAGCGTTGCCTTTATCGAGCTGATTGAGAATAGTGGGGCGTGGGTGGTAGCTGATGACCTGTGCCCTGGTGCCAGGGAGTTCTTTTCCGATGTGACTGTTACCGCCGACCCTATTGAGGGCATAGCAGAACGGTATTTGAGAAAGGTAAAGTGTGGTCGGACTTATCGTGAAATGAAGGGCAACTATGAAGAATATTTAGAGGACAGGTTCGGCCATATGAGCCGGATGATTGAAGATTTCAAAGTTGATGGGGTGGTGCTTTATATCTACAAGTATTGTGACCCCTTTGGCTTTGAGGTGCCCCAGATAAAAAGCTATATTGAATCCAAGGGCACTCCAGTTCTTTATCTTGAGGATGAGTATTCCATGTCCACCATTGGTCGGCTGCGAACCAGAATCCAGGCTTTCCTGGAACTGCTTGGCTCAAAATAGTCATAGATGAAGGAGAATGAGCATGACAGAAGAAAAGAAGCCAGAAGAGAGAAAGAAGAGAAAAACGGCTACCGAGGCAGCTAGCAAAATAGGCCCCATTGTTAAGGCAACAATTGGGGGGACGGTGCGGGCAAGGGAAGAAGGGAAACCTATAGCCTATTCCTTTATCTGCTGTTGTTATGATGAAATCATCCGAACCATGGATATTGTCCCGGTGTGGACTGAGAACTATGCCGGTGTATGTGGGGCTAAGCGTGATGCCCAGAGATTCCTGGAGAGGGCTGAAGCGGAGAATTTCTCTCGCTCCCTCTGTACCTATGCCCTGTGTGGGCTGGGCTTTGACGCCTGGCGCGAGGAACTGGGGGAGATGCCTCCTGAATCCCCATGGGGAGGACAGGCAAGACCGGATATGATGCTCGGCAGCGGTCAAATACTCTGTGACCCGCGCAATAAGTGGTTTCAGGCAGCCCAACGCTATATGCCCGATGTTCCCGTCTATGATGTAGGTCTTCCCTGGCCGCCCTACGAGGACGATTACGACTACCGTGAGGTCCAGGGCTACTATGTGAAATATATAGTGGAGGAGCTTAAGGGTCTGGTGCAGTTTCTGGAGAAGCATACCGGCCGGAAGATGGACTGGGACCGCCTCAGCGAGCTGGTTGACCTGGCTGACAGGACCTGGAACCTGATATGGGAGACCTACGAGCTGCGTAGAGCCGTTCCTACTCCTATGGGCACCGGAGATGCTATGAATACCATGGTGCCCATAGTGTTTATGATGGGAACTCAGGAAGCTTATGACTTTTTTAAGGAGTTAAATGACGAGCTAAAGCATAAGATAGCCAATAAGGAAGGTGTAATTCCTGATGAGAAATACCGGCTGATTTGGGGAGGGGGATTGCCCTCATGGTTTGCTCTGACCGACTTTAACTACTTTAACAGCAAGGGGGCGGTATTTCCCGTAGAGACCACCTATCGGATGGTAGAAGCGATTTATAATTTTGATATTGATTTGTCCAAGATTACTGACCCTCTGGAGCATATCGCCTGGAGATGGGTGAAGTTTTGGACTTACTGGTATGATAGGGCTAAGAAGCGTCCCGGCTCCCATCCTGATGTTGAGCGGCTGATTCAGTATATTGAAGATTACAAGATAGATGGTATAGTAATGCATGAGGCTTTTTCCTGCCGCTCCTGGCATGTCGGCTTAATCTGGCAACTGAACCTGCTAAAGAAGGTATATAGAGATATCCCCTCGCTAATCCTGGAGAGTGATATTGTAGATATTAGTTCCTATAATGAAGCCGACACCAAGGCCAGGATAGATGCCTTTATTGATACCTTGGAGGCGGTTAAGAGCAAGGGAAGGTGAGTTCCCGATAGTGGCTATGATATAATTAGGGCGCTACTAAGTAGCGCTTTAATTATTAATGCTTTAGCGGGTGTGAGCTACATTGAGCCAATATTTTGCCGGGATTGACCTCGGTTCTACCATGACCAAGGCAGTGATTATGAACCAGACAGTGCTCGCCTCGGTTATCGGTCCTACCGGGCCCGAGCACAGGAAGCTGGCTAATCAGGTAATGGAAGAGGCGTTGGTCAAGGCAAACCTGCCCTTTGCTGACATAACATATGTGGTGGCTACCGGCTACGGGCGAATTAATGTCCCCTTTGCCGATAAGCAGATAACCGAGATATCCTGTCATGCTAGGGGGGTTAGTTACCTGCTGCCAGAGGCGAGGACGGTTATTGACATCGGCGGTCAGGACAGCAAGGGGATTAAGCTTAAAGATGGTCGGGCGGTGGACTTTGTCATGAATGATAAGTGTGCTGCCGGCACCGGCCGGTTTCTGGAGGTGACGGCTGAGGGGCTTGGTGTTAAGCTGGAAGACATGGGGAAGCTTTCCTTGACTGCCAAAAATGCGGTGAGGATAAGTAATACATGCACCGTGTTTGCCACGCAGGAGGTGGTGGCTAAGCTGGCGGAGGGGGCACCACTACCTGATATTATCGCTGGTCTGCATGAGGCGATTGCCGCCAGGGTATACAGCATGGTGGGGCGCCTGAAGATAGAGAGGGAAGTGGCGCTGACCGGTGGCGGGGCTAAGAATATAGGCCTGGTCAAGGCTTTAGAAACCAGGCTGGGTTATCCGGTGTTGGTGCCTCCCGAGCCCTTGCTTACCGGAGCCATTGGTGCTGCTCTGCTGGGCAAGGATATTGTCAGAGAGGCGGTGGAAAAGGGAGAGGCCTTGCTCAGAAGTGAGCGTCGCTTAACAGAGGCTACCTTCTTTACATAATAGTTTAAAAGAGGTGAGAAGCCCTTCAGGGCGGGTGGGTATGGGAAAGAGAGAACTGAATAAAGGCGGGTGGGGGAAAAAGAGAGGGGCTTTAGCTCTCTCTTCCCACCCTGACCCACCCTCAGAGGCGGTGCTTCTAAGACTTCCTTGAACAGGGGGGAAGAAAAACAACTGAAAACAGGGGATAGGGTTCTAAAATAGCTATGGTTTATGTTGCCGGCATTGATATCGGTTCCGCTTTTTCTAAGGCGGTAGTAATGGCCGAAGGCAAAATTATCTCTTACCATGTAATGCCTTCAGGTGGGGATTATAAGCTCGCTGCTGAGCGAGTAGCCGGGGAGGCTCTGGCCAAGGCAAAGCTATCTTTAAAGGACTTGGCTTATACCGTAGCCACCGGTTATGGTGCTGCCAATGTCTCCTTTTCCAATCAGGCGGTTACCGATATATCCTGCCAGAGTAGAGGTATATTCTATCTGTTCCCCTCTGCTCGAACTGTGATTGATATTGGTGGGCAATTCACCAAGGTGTTTAAGGTTGATGAAAGGGGAAGGGCTACCGCCTTTCTGCAAAGTGAGAAATGCGCTGCCGGGAGTGGGCGTTTTTTGCAGATAATTGCCCGCGTGCTGCAGATTGGCCTGGAAGACATCGGCGACTTGTCTATGAAATCTCAAAACAAAGTCGATTTCAATACCGGCTGTGCCGTATTCGCTGAATCAGAGGTAGTATCCCGCATTGCTGAGGGTGCTGCTAAGGAGGATATCCTGGCTGGTCTTCACCGGACTTTAGCTGCTAAAATCCAGACCATGGTGGAGAGACTGGGAATTGAGCCCGATTGCGCTGTGGTGGGTGGTGGGGCTAAGGATATTGGACTGGTAAAGAGCATAGAGGAAAGATTAGGCTGTAGCCTTTTGGTTCCTGAGGAGCCGCAAATTGTAGCTGCTTTGGGTGCAGCTTTGCTAGCTGAGGAAAAAGCGGCTACAATTAAAGTTCACCACTAATTTGAAGGGGGGCTGATATGTTGGAAAAGAAGCTTATATCACAACTGCGCAAGATTGCTGGCAAGGACGCTGTTCTAACCTCCAAGGAAGACTTGAATGCCTATTCCTATGATGGCACCACTACCTGGGCTCATATGCCTGATGTGGTGGTGCTGCCGACGACCGCTGAGCAGGTGTCTCAGGTTCTGAAGCTGGCTGATGAGAATAAGATTCCGGTTACCCCCAGGGGCGCCGGCACCAATGTCAGCGGTGGCTCAATCCCGATAAAGGGTGGCATTGTATTATGCACCACCAAGATGAACAAAATCCTGAATATAAACAAGACCAACCTGACGGCTACGGTTGAGCCTGGCGTTGTTCTTCAGGACTTCAATAACGCCCTGGCTGAGCAGGGTCTGTTCTACCCCCCTGACCCCCAGAGCTTCCTGGGCTGTACCATAGGTGGCACTATAGCTGAGAATGCCGGCGGTCCGTATTGCGTGAAGTACGGCGTGACCAAGCAGTATGTTCTCGGGCTGGAGGTGGTTTTAGCCAATGGCTATATTATGAAGCTTGGCGGGGTGACGGTGAAGAACCGCACCGGATACGAGCTGATGATGCTGTTCACCGGCGCCGAGGGGACGCTGGGAGTAATAACCAAGATAACGCTGAGGCTATTACCAATGCCGCTGGCTAACCAGACGATGATGGCTATTTTTGATGATATGGCGGCGGGTGGTCAGGCAGTATCCAATATGATGGCTAGCGGGGTGGTGCCAGCCAAGGTTGAATTTGTTGATAATTTCGTCATCCGGCGCATTGAGGAAATGACCCCCATGGGTCTGCCGGTGGATGCCAAGGCTCTGCTGCTCATTCAGGCTGATGGCTCCCCGGCGGCGGTGGAGGCTGAATCAGCACAGATTGTTGACATCCTGAAAAAGAGCGGAGCTAAAGAGGTTAGGGTAGCCAAGGACGCTGATGAGGCAGCCAGGTACTGGAAGATGAGGAGCGCCGGTTTTGCCGCTGTTTTTGGCGCTGCCCACACCGTCATGGCTGAGGATGTAGCCGTTCCCCGGGATAAGCTGGCTGAGTTTATCCGCAAGCTGGACGAGATATCAGAGAAGTCTGGTTTCTTTATCCAGTATCTGGGTCATGCTGGCGATGGCAATCTTCACCCGTCTATATTCACCGATATCAGGAATAAAGAGGAGTTTGAGAGGGCTCAGCAGACGATGGAGGAGATATTTGAAACGGCGCTTTCCCTGGGTGGTGTGCTATCCGGGGAGCACGGTATTGGTCTGGAGAAGCAGCGCTTTCTCAAGCGGGCGATGGACCCGGTAGCCCTTAACCTGATGAAGAAGATAAAGGCGATACTAGATCCCAACCACATTCTCAATCCGGGCAAGATATGGGAAGAGGAAAGGGTATGATATGGTGAAAGCCACTGAAGATAGGTATGAGCAGATAAAGAGGTTTGAAAGCGACTTAAGCCAGTGCATGAAGTGTGGCTTTTGCACCTTTTTCTGCCCGGTATATCAGGAGGAGCGGATAGAGCCTTCGGTTGCCCGGGGCAAAAACATGATGATACGGGGGCTGCTGGCTGGTGACCTGGAATATACCAAGGAGTATGCTGGCCGACTGAATAAGTGTACCCTGTGTATGACCTGTACCGCCAACTGTCCAGCCAAAGCCAACATTCCCAACGTCATCGTCGCTGCCAGGGCGGATACAGTCAGAGCCAAGGGGTTGAAATTTCCCTATAATATTATCTATCGCTGGCTCTTGCCCCGCCGGACATTGTTTGGTAACGTGGTCCGGTTTGCCTCCTGGTTTCAGGGTATTTTCCTGCCCAAGACCGAGGGCACCATCAGGCATTTGTCTATGTTCCTTTCGGCGCTGGGTAAGGGGAGGAATATACCTCAGATTGCCCCCAGGTTTTTAAGGCAGATGGTTCCGGTGGTGAATAAGCCGCCGTCTGGCGTTAAGACCAGGATGAAGGTGGGCTATTTTACCGGCTGTATGACCGACTTTGTTCTGCCCGACCTGGGCAAACATATAATCGATTTCCTTAATAGAAACGGGGTGGAGGTGGTGATGCCCAAGGAGCAGGGTTGCTGTGGGGCACCGGTATTTCTGGGGGCGGGCGATTTTGACACCGGCCGGAAGATGGCCGATACCAATGTTAAGGCGTTTGAAGATTTAGACTATGTTATTTCAGACTGCGCTACCTGTACCTCAGCGCTCAAGGACTACGCCAAGTTTCTCGCCGATACCCCAGAGAGGAAGGAGGCTTACGCCAAGTTTGGTGACAAGGTAAAGGATATTTCTCAATTCCTGGTTGATGTGCTGAAGCTGCCGGCGTCAGCTTACCAGCCCTCGGCTCAAGCTAAGGGGAAGAAGGTTACCTGGCATGACCCCTGTCATCTCAGTCGTCATCTGGGAATAACCAGCCAGCCAAGGCAGATTATAAAGTCGATACCCGATGTGGAATACGTGGAAATGCCCAATGCCGATAGGTGCTGTGGCATGGCGGGCACATTTAGCATTTATTACTACGACCTGTCCAAGCAGATTGCCGATAAGAAGGTGGAGGCGATTAAGTCAACCGGGGCTGATATTGTCGTCAGTAGCTGCCCTGGGTGTGAAATTCAGCTAATTGACAGTCTTTTGCGAAACAAGGTGCCGGTAAAGGTAATGCACATCATGGAATTGCTAAAATAGTGCCTATTTAACCGCCTGCCGGCACACCTCATAGCCCAGGTCAAAGGCTTTAATATTAACCGGGGCTACTTTGGCTGGAAAGCGTGCCCGGATAGTTTCCTTTATCGTTTCTGTATTTATGGGAAGCTGCTCGGTGCTGAATAACGCCCCCAGCATCACAATGTTGGTTGTCAGCAGGCTTCCGGCTTGTTGAGCCAGTTGAGCGGCATCTAGCTTGATTACCCTGTCTGAAGCCTGAGGCAGTTTTCCCAGGATTTCATCCAGACCGGGGTATTTGCTTTGACCCAGGGAGACGGTGAAGGGGACGGTCGCCACCGTGTTAAGAATAACCAGACTGGACTTTGATAGATAGGTGATATTTCTCAGTGCCTCCGAGGGCTCCATTCCGATTAGGATATCGCACTTCCCCAGAGGGATGAGAGGACCGTAGACCTCGTCTCCAATTCTGATGGCGCTGGTTACTGAGCCGCCCCTAACTGCCATCCCCAATATCTCCGAGCCTCTGACCTTCAGCCCGTCTTTAACCGCTGACTTTCCCAGAAGCTCCGACATTAAGATTACCCCCTGTCCGCCAACACCGGTGATTAATATGTTGAATTCTTTTATCATTCCCTCTCCTCTATTATCGCCTTGTAGGGGCAAATCTGGGCGCAGATTCCGCAACCAGTGCATAGCGAGCTGTCAATTATGGTCTTGCCGTCCTGTTTTATTATCGCCGGACAACCCAGAAGTTCGATGCAGGCGTTACATTTGGGACTGCATTTATCCTGGTCTATATAGTAGGGGATAACCTTTTCCTTCCGTTTTCTCTTTTCTCTCTGCTCAATCATGGCACAGAGCCTTCTGGAAACGACGACCGCCGGTCCATCAAACCTTATTGCTTTCTCTATGGTCTCGGTGGCTTTTTTCAGGTCAAAGGGGTCTACAACCTCGACGAATTTTACCCCGCAGGCTTTGGCTATATCTTCCGGCTTTAGCTGGATGGCCTCGTCTCCCATAGCGGTATAGCCGGTGCCGGGATGAGGCTGGAAGCCGGTCATAGCCGTGGCTGAGTTATCGAGTATTACCATAGTTATGTTTGCCTTATTATAGACGGCGTTTATCAGCGGCGGTATGCCGGCGTGAAAGAAGGTGGAATCGCCCAGGTGAGCTACTATTGGTGCGTCCACGACATGGGCGAGACCATTGGCGATGCCGAAGCTGCCTCCCATACAGATGATGGTATCTACCGCTTCTTGCGGTGGGTTATAGGCTAGAGAATAGCAGCCGATATCACCCGGGTAGATAGGCTCTACCTCTTGCCCATAGTCTCTAGCCACTCTTCGCGAGGCTACCCTGATGGCATAATGGGAGGCTCGGTGTGAACAGCCGGGACATAAGGCGGGCGGTCTCCAGGGTAGAAGCGGGACAGTTTCTTGCTCCAGCTTATCCAGCTGGGCGAAATCCACTGGGAGCTTGGATTTGGTTAAGTGGGCGATGGCTTCGGTGACCCTTCTGGTGGATAACTCTCCAACTACCGGGACTAAATCCTTGCCGTGGATTTTGACCGGTGTATTATGTTCTCCGGCGATGGCTTTGACATGTAGCTCGACGAAGGGCTCCAGTTCCTCTACCACCAGTATCTCCTTTACCGATTTTAGCAATTTTATCACCAGTTCCTCGGGGAGTGGGTTTGGCGTTCCAATCTTCAGTATGGAGACCTTGTCCTCAATTCCCAGCCACTTTACCGCCTCCAAAGTATAACTGTATGACAATCCGCAGGCGATAATACCCAGCCTGGCTCTATCAGCCAGCTTTAGCTGATTATAGACCAGTGTATTCACCCTTTTCTTTATTTTCTCAAACCTTTCCAGCATTAAAGGTTTGTTTATTCTAGCCTCACGCGGGGTATAGACCAGCCAGGTGCGGTCTTTTGTAAATTGCCCTTTTCTCCTTTCCCGTGATATTTTCCCCAGCACAATATCGCTCCGGGCATGTCCTATCCTGGTTACCGACCTGAGCATGAAAAGGTGCCTGAATTCCTCGGAGAGTTTGAAGGCGTCAGCCATCATGTCCTTGGCTTCCTGGACTGAGGAAGGCTCAAGGACTGGAATGTAGCCCTGAAGGGCGATGTAGCGGTTATCCTGCTCATTCTGAGAGCTCCACGCCCAGGGGTCATCGGCGGAGACCAGGACCAGCCCCCCTTTAGCCCCTATATAGCCGGCGGTAATTAGCGGGTCGTGAGCTACATTCACCCCGACATGCTTCATCGAGGCCATAGCCCTTATCCCGCAGATGGAGGCGGCCAGAGCAACCTCAAAGGCTACCTTCTCATTGGTTGACCACTCGACGTACATATCAAGCTCTTTGGCTACGCCGGCCAGGGTTTCCAGTATTTCGCTTGATGGGGTACCGGGGTAAGCCGCCGCCACTTGAACCCCAGCCTCTATCGCTCCCCTGGCTATTGCCTCATTGCCCAGGACAAAAAGTCTTTCCCCGGGAGCATCAGAACTAATGGTTAATTCTTTCAATTTCAGTCTCCTTCCCTGGCTGGTGAAATATCAATAAATCAGCCATTTAGTCAGCATGCCATTAGGCAGTATATCCGATGCTAGGGGTGTAATCAAGGATTTACGCTTGCCCTTGTTGTGCTATGACCAGAGTGCTACAATAAAATTTGGCTACAAAGAGGGCTTTGGGATATGCCATTAGATAGTATTGTTGTTAAGGGGGCTAGGGAGCATAACCTCAAAAATATAGATGTGGTTATCCCCCGCGATAGGCTGGTGGTTATCACCGGTGTCTCCGGCTCAGGCAAGAGCTCGCTGGCATTTGATACCATCTATGCTGAGGGGCAGCGCCGCTATGTTGAGTCTCTATCGGCTTATGCCCGCCAGTTCCTGGGCAGGATGGAGAAGCCCGAGGTTGATTATATTGAAGGCTTAAGCCCGGCTATCTCTATCGACCAGAAGGGTCCCAGTAAAAATCCACGGTCAACAGTGGGCACGGTAACCGAGACCTATGATTACCTGAGGCTGCTTTTTGCCCGGGTTGGACATCCTCATTGCCCCAAGTGCGGGCGGGAGATAACGGCGCAGACAGTGCAGCAGATTGTTGATGCCGTGCAAAATATCCCCGCCGGCAGCCGCATCATGATTCTGGCGCCACTGATAAGAGACCGCAAGGGTGAATATCAGGCGGTGTTTGATGATTTGCGCAAGGCAGGCTATGTCCGGGTTCGGGTTGATGGCGAGATTCGTGACCTGGCTGAGGAAATTCAGCTGGATAAGTATAAGAAGCACTCCATTGAGGTGGTGGTGGACAGACTGGTAATCGGGCAAAGCGACCAGAGCCGCATTGCCGACTCGGTGGAGACTGCCATTAAGCTTGGGGCGGGGGTAGTGCTGGTGTCTGTTGATCAAGGTGAGGAACTTTTGTTCTCGGAGCACTTTGCATGCGTCCACTGCGGGGTTAGCCTGGGGGAGATTGCCCCCAGGACCTTCAGCTTTAATTCGCCTCATGGCGCCTGTCGCGCCTGCACCGGTCTGGGGGTTAAGCTGGAGATTGACCCGGAGATGATTATCCCCAATAAGGAGCTGTCCATAGCTCAAGGGGCGATTCATCCCGGGTGGTGGTATTCCTGGCATGCCGGGGAACTGGAGATGCTTGCCCGACGCTATGGTTTTTCCACCCATACCCCGGTAAAGGAGCTGGATGAGCATCACCTTAAGGTTATCCTTTATGGGGAAGAAGGAGAACTGGTAAGATACCGCAACCGTTTCGGGCGGGTGAGGGAATACTTCACCGGTTATGAGGGCGTAATTCCCTATCTGGAGCGGTTGGGTCGGGATACCCAGTCTGAGCGTACCCGGACTGAGATTGAACGCTATACGATGTCCCGGCCCTGTCCTGTTTGTCAGGGTAAGAGGCTTAAGCCGGAGTCGCTGGCGGTGACCGTCGGTGATAAGAATATCGTTGAGGTCAGCTCAATGTCGGTCACTCAGGCAATAGGGTGGGTGGCGGCTATTGGCGGTGATGGTAAGAAGGCGGTGCTTAATAAGCGGGAGCAGACGATAGCCCATCAAATCCTCAAGGAAATCCAAGCCCGCTTAGGTTTTCTCAAGGACGTTGGCTTGGACTATCTTACTCTTGACCGCCCCTCGGCTACCCTGGCTGGTGGTGAGGCACAGCGCATCCGGCTGGCGACCCAGATTGGCAGCGGGCTTATGGGTGTGCTTTATATCTGTGACGAACCGACAATCGGTCTGCACCCCGCCGACGATTTTCGTTTGATTGAGACCTTGAAGCGGCTGAGAGACCTGGGTAATACCATACTGGTGGTGGAGCATGATGAAGCCATGATGAGGGCGGCTGACCACATTATTGATATGGGACCCGGAGCCGGAGAACACGGGGGGTGGATTGTAACTACAGGCAAGCTAGCCGATATTACGGGCTGCAAGGAGTCAATAACCGGCCAGTATCTCAGCGGCGCCAAGCAGATTCCTCTACCCCCCAAGCGCCGTCCTGGCTCAGGCGAGGAGATAGTTATCAAGGGGGCTAGGCAGAATAACCTGAAGAATATCGCTGTCCATATTCCCCTGGGCAAGTTTGTTTGTATCACCGGCGTTTCCGGCAGTGGAAAGAGCACTCTTATTGATGAGATTTTGTATAGGAAGCTGGCGCAGCTCTTCTATCGCTCGCGGGAGAGGGCGGGCGACTGCGATGGTATCATCGGTGTTGAGCATATTGATAAGGTGGTCAATATTGACCAGTCTCCTATCGGGCGCACCCCCCGCAGCAATCCCGCCACCTATACCGGCACCTTCACCCCCATCCGTGAGCTTTTTGCCACTGTGCCTGAGGCTCGGATGAGGGGCTACGCTCCGGGCAGGTTCTCGTTTAATGTTAAGGGCGGGCGCTGTGAAGCCTGCCGCGGGGAGGGGTTTATTCAGATTGAGATGCAGTTCCTGCCCGATGTTACCGTTGCCTGCGAGGTGTGCAAGGGGAAGCGCTATAACCGTGAGGCTCTGGAAATCAGGTTTAAGGGCAAGAACATCGCTGAAGTACTGGATATGACCGTGGAACAGGCGCTTGCCTTCTTTGACCATTTCCCCAAGGTGAAAAATAAGCTGGCGACATTGCGGGATGTGGGGCTGGGCTACATTCGTCTCGGTCAGCCGGCACCCACTCTCTCCGGCGGTGAAGCGCAGCGGGTGAAGCTGGCTACTGAATTGTCGCGGCGGTCTACGGGAAGGACGCTTTATATCCTTGATGAGCCAACTACCGGTCTCTCTTTTGAGGATGTGGCTGCGCTATTACGGGTATTGCAGCGTCTGGTTGACGCCGGTAATACGGTGGTGGTCATTGAGCATCACCTGGATGTGATAAAGAATGCCGACCATATCATTGACCTGGGACCGGGGGCTGGTGACAGTGGCGGCTATGTTGTCGCCACCGGCACCCCTGAGGAGATAGCTGGTGAGAAATCTTCAGCCACCGGTCAGTATTTGGGTCGGGTGTTGCATAAAGATAAGGATATGGAGTATGCTTTGAGCGGTTAGCTATTTCCGCTCGGTAGCAAAGGGGGTGAAGGTGACTCGAGAAGAAGCGCTTGGCTCTGTCAAAGCCAACGTTGAAAACCAAAACACGATAAAGCACATGCTGGCTACCGAGGCTATTATGCGGGCTCTAGCCGGGCGCCTTGGCGAGGATGAGGAGGAGTGGGGGCTTACCGGGCTGCTGCATGATATAGATATGGAGCTCTCCGAAGGCGATATGAGCACCCATAGTAAGCTGGGGGCTGACCTGGTTAGAGAACTGGGAGCCAGCGAGGCTATGGCTCATGCCATACTATGCCATAACCCGGCTCATGGCATTCCCCGGGAGACAAAGCTGGACAAAGCCCTGTTTTGTGCCGACCCGCTAACCGGCTTAATAATTGCTGCTGCCCTGGTTCGCCCGGATAAGAAATTAGCTGGTGTTGAGGTTAGGTCGGTGAGGAAGAGGTTTAAGGAGAAGAGCTTTGCTGCCGGGGCAAATAGAGAGCAAATCGCTCAATGCACTGAGCTCGGGCTTGAGCTTGACGAGTTTCTTGAACTGGGGTTGGAGGCAATGAAGGGGATTGCCGACGACCTGGGGCTGTAAGATTATTTATCCAACCCCACTCCCCTAACCCATGTTCTTCTTCCCACCCACCCGCCCTTGGGGCGTTTGAGGCTTATCCTGTAATTTTTCCTCCCTCCCTTGGGGGTGGGGTAAGGAGATTATAAAGAGGTGAAACCTTTTTGGGTGGGTGGGTTGGGAAAGAACACCCTCGGGGAGTGGTGGGTGGGAATAGATATAAGATATATTTTTAACTTACCTCAATCGTTGAGCCTTGGGCGGTTTTAACGACATCAATGCGGGTGGGGAAGGCGTCTCTGAGTTCCTCAATATGGGTGATGACCAGTATCTTATCAAAGTCGTCCTGAATAGAGTTTATTGCTTCTTTAAGTTTTTCTATGCCGCTGCTATCTTGAGTGCCAAAGCCTTCATCAATGATTAGAGTGGGCAGTGGTGCCCCGGCTCTTCTGGCTAATAGCTTGGACAGGGCAATACGAACGGCAAAGTCGATGCGAAAGGCTTCGCCACCGCTGAACATTTCATAATTTCGTGTTCCTAGCTCGTCGGCAATAGTTATATCAAGGGTCTCTAGTAAATCCCCCTTCTTGGTTTCTCGCTGGGTTTCAATCTTGACGTGCATTCGGTTATCCGTCATCCGTCCCAGCAGCCGATTGGCTTCAACCTCAATTTCAGGCAGTGCTATCTCAATGAGCAGGGCTTGTATCCCCTTTTTGCCGAAGGCTTGAGCCAGGTCTTTATAGATTTTCTCTTCCCGCGAGGCCTTAACCAGCAGTCCTTCCTTTTCCTTCTTCTTTATCTCCAGCCCGGAGCAGCGCTCCAGTTTTGACTTCACGCTCCACATTAGCTCCTGGGCTTGCTTTTGCTGGGTAGCCAGCGCCTGGTAAGCGGTTTCAGCCTGAGTTAAATCACTGGTTAGCTGGGGGAGGGCGTCCAGTTCTTGGCTTAAATCTTGTCCTTTTTGCTGGTCAGCCTCCAGCCTCTGGCGCAGCTCCTGGCTGGCTTCCTCGGCTTTATGGGCTGATTCCCTCTCTTGCTCGATAAGCCTATCGGCTTCTTCCAGTTTCCGCTTAGGGCTTTCGTATTGCGCTAACTCAGTGAGGCGATGGCGAACCTGCTCGTGCTGCTGTGAATCGTAGTCAAGCTGGGCTAATTCCCCCTCAACCCGGACTAACGCCTGCTGCTCCCCGGCGGCAAAGTCCTTCCTGGCCAGGCTCTGTTCAATCCCGGTCAGTCTCTCCCTTTCCTGGCTTAGCTGGTTATCGGCGGCCTGGGCTTCGTTAATGCCTTGGTTGAGGAGATTGACTTTGGTCTGTGACGAGGCTTTATCCTGATTTAACTTGGCTTCCAGCGGTGATATTTCGCCTTCCAGTGCCTCAAGCTCTGTTTTCTTGCTGGCTAGCTCGGCTTGGTTTGACTTTAGCGAATTGGATTTGCTGTCCCTATCGGCGGTGTATTTAGTTTCAATCCGTTTTAAGCCGTCTTCGCCCAGCTCGGTCTCACATAGGGGGCATTTAGCCTCGGTTTGAGTCGATAGGAGGTTGATTTTTTCTATTAGCTCCTTTATTTCCTGTTCCAGGCTGGTCTGGCTGGACTCCAGATAGTTTATCTGCTTTCGTAGCTCCTGGCTGGTTTGTTTTTTCCTGTTCAGCGTCTCTTCCTGTTCCGATAGCTGGTGCAATTGGGCTTCCGCCTGCTGTAGCTCGTTTTTAAGTTGGGACAGTTTCGCCGACTTAACCTCTAATTCGGTGATTCTGCTTTGGGCTAATTTATGTTCGGCGATTAAATTTGCCTGCGCCCGCTCTATAACCATCTCTAGCTGGCTCTTTCTCTCCCTTAATTTAACCAGTAACCCCAGCTTCTGGTTTAGCTCCTCGTTTTGTCTTCGGGCTTCGGTTAATTGGGCATAGCCGTCTTCTATAGATGAGCGCTGGGCGATAAGCTCCTCATATCCTTTGATGCGTGATTGGTATTGCACAACTTCCTGGTCGCGGCGCTCTAACTCTCTTTTAGTGGCGGTTATATGCTCCTCAAGCTGGGCTAGTTGCTGCTTCTTGTTTTCCAGAGCCTCCTTTTCCCGCTTGAGGCTATTGAGCCTGGATTCGTGCTCTGTTTTTGCCTTTTCTATCTGGGCAAGTCCCGTCTGTGCCTGTTCCAGCTCAGCCTCATAGACCGGCTTTTGGGCTAATTCTTGGCTGATATCCTGGATGGCGCTGTCAAGCTGCCCCCTTTCTGTTTCCTGCTCTTTAGCCAGTTCTTTAGCCCGCTCCTCAAGCTCATCATAGAAGGAAAGCCCCAGGATATTACCCAGCACCTCCTTGCGTTTAGTCGGAGGTTGATTGGTGAATTCGTCGGCGTGACCCTGCCTGAGGAAGGCGCTGTTAATGAAGGTGGGGTAGTCCATGTGCAGGGTGTCGATAATTTTCTGCTGGGTCTGGGTTATGCTGTCGGCGCTAATTGACTTAAAGCCGCCGTCGGCGGCTATCTGGAACTCAAGAATGGTTTTTCCTGAGCCTACCCGTCGCTTGGGCTTGGCGTGTTTGCGTATGATGCGATAGGCTTGTCCGCCCACGGAGAAGTCAAACTCAACCTCCGTCTCCGTCTGCCCCTGGTGGATAAGGTCGTCATCGCTCTTGGCTCTGGTTTTGCCCCACAGCGCCCAGGTCATAGCGTCAATCAGGGCTGATTTGCCGTTGCCGTTTTCGCCGGAGATACAGGCGGTGTGGATGCCGTCAAAGTAAAGCGGGGGCACATTATCCCGGTATGGCATAAAGTTGCGCAGTGATAGCTTGATGGGAATCATTTGAGCTTATTTTAGCATAAATTAAGGGATTATTTATCCTGGTTTCCCCCCACCCTCCCCGTTTCAAACGTAACTTTTATTTCCCACCCTCCCGCCCTACAGGGGTGGGCTGGGTGGGAAGAGAAACATAAATTAAGGAAATCAATGAAAATGAAGCTTATGGCTATTTGGAACTCATTTTTTGCGTTGCAGTGACCTAATCGACCTTCCCGTGATTCGGCGATAGATAATCTCAATAAGAAAGGCCGAACCAACCATTACCACAAGTACCAACAATTCCTTAGGGGAGGTGGTAGCTCTCTGTGCAATCAATATTGCCAAGGCACTAAGGCAGACGGCGGTGCCAGTAGCAGATATCCATCTTCGAGAACCAGTAGTAGCTGAGAGGCGGGCATTGGCAATATTAACCGCAGCAAAGATGAGCAGGAAACCAGAACTGCCCATGATGGAGATGCGAGATAAATCAAAGAGGTTTGCCACCATTAGTGTCAGACCGGACGTGATTAGCAGTCCTTCGATAGGACGCTTCCAGACTTCCTTTTCCAAACCCTCGGGCAGTTCTCCCTCTTTGGCAATTACATAACTGATGCGAGCTGTCCCATACAGAGTAGCATTGATAGCAGAGCCTGTTGATAGTAGGGCAGCAGCGGCAATCATAGTGAAGCCAATGGTTCCCAGAAAAGGTCTGGCCGCTTCTGCCAAGGCGTAATCTTCCGCCGCCACTATACTGTCTACACTTAGGTTCCCAACAGTTACCAGGGAAATAAGAACATACAGGCAAATAACGAAGCCAACCGCTGAGAAGTAGGCACGGGGTAACGTCTTGCGCGGGTTCCTCACATTTTCGGCTGTGTTGGCAATAAGCTCAAATCCCTCATAAGCCAGAAAAATGATCATCCCTCCCGCGACCAGCTGCATTGGAGTACTCCAAACTGCCGGTTCCAGTTGTTGAATCTTAACACTTCCCAAGCCCACTCCCAAGAACACACAAAGTATAGCGATCTTTAATGCCACAATGTAATTCTCAGATCTCCCGACTGTTTTAGCACCCAAAATATTCAAAAAGGTGAAAAGGATAACTGCGGCACTGGTGAGTATATGCCTCAACATTGGCTGTATACTTTCCGGGAAAAAAGTAGCGCCATAACTACCAAAAGCATAGGCATATAATGAAAGCATAACAATGTAGCTCAACCAGAGAAGAACGTTTAGGCCACCAGTGAATATCCCCGGGCCAAAGGCTTGGTTGAGAAATTCAACAGTTCCTCCTTGTGTAGGATATGCTATAGATAACTTTGCGTAGGAGTAGGCTGTTATCAAAGCTACTATGCCAGCTAGGGCAAACGCTATTGGCGTTCCACCATGGGCCAATTGAACTGCCAGACCGAGAACAGCAAAGATGCCTCCACCGACCATACCGCCAATGCCAATGGAGACCGCTGTCCAGTATCCAATTGACCCCCTCCTGAGAGGAGATACGCTCACAGGTTGTAGCCCCCTTCAATTAACATTGCCAGTAACTAACAGGAATAATAGCACACAGTCAATTGTGAATGAAGTATTAGCAGGGCTTCATTCAATCATGTAAGGTAGGCTAGATGGTCTTAAAGGGGTAACACCCCTGTAGGGAGGGCAGGGTGGGAAATAAAAGTTAAAAGAGGGAGGGGAAAACAGCTTGACGCTTAATACTCCCCTCCCTTAGAATGAAATTATGTTTGAGGTTCTTAGCGATAAGTTAAGCGCTGTATTTCGCAGGCTGAGCAGCCGGGGCAAACTCGGTGAGAAGGATATTGATGACGCCCTGCGCCAGGTGCGATTAGCTCTTCTGGAAGCGGACGTAAATTTTAAGGTGGTCAAGGACTTTATCGAGAGAGTTAGGGAGCGCTCCCTTGGCGCTCAGGTACTGCAGAGCCTGACCCCAGCCCAGCAGGTAATCAAAATCGTCAACGAGGAGCTTACAAAAACACTGGGCGAGGGACAGAGCAAATTGCAGCCGTCGTCTCACCCACCTTCGGTAGTTATGTTGGCAGGACTTCAGGGTTCGGGCAAGACCACCACCGCCGCCAAGCTGGCTCTCCATTTGAAACACACCGGGCAGCGCCCGCTATTGGTAGCCGCCGATAATCGCCGGCCGGCAGCCATTGAGCAGCTAGTCACCCTGGGCGAGCAGTTTGACCTTCCCGTTTATCGGGAGAAGGTTGGCTCAAAGAGTAAGGACGTCTGTGTTCATGCCTTGAAGCAGGCAAAGGAGATGGCTGTTACCTGGATCATTGTTGATACTGCCGGGCGTATGCATATAGACGAGCCAATGATGGAGGAGCTGGCTTTGGTTAAAAAGGAGCTGAAGCCTGATGAGGCGCTGCTGGTGGTCGATGCTATGACCGGGCAGGATGCAGTGCGGATGGCGGAAGAGTTCAACTCCCGCTTGGGCTTGACCGGGCTTATCCTGACCAAGATGGACGGTGATGCCCGGGGTGGGGCGGCTCTTTCTATTCGTTGGGTTAGCGGAGTGCCGATTAAGTTTATCGGTATCGGGGAAAAGGTTGATGCCTTTGAGCCTTTTTACCCCGACCGCTTAGCATCGCGCATCCTGGGTATGGGTGATGTGCTGACCTTTATTGAGAAGGCGGAAAAGACCTTTGACGAGAAGCGGGTCAAGGAGCTGGAGAAGAAGATGCGAACTGCCAGCTTCAATTTAGAGGACTTTCTATCTCAGCTCAGGGAGATACAAAAGATGGGGCCGGTAGCCCAACTGGTGGAGATGCTGCCCGGAGCATCACAGCTGGCGAGGCGATTGCCTGAGGGTATGGAGGAGAAGCAGCTAAAGAAGGTTGAGGCGATGATACTTTCCATGACCCCTGAGGAGAGGCGTAATCCCAATGTCATTGATGGCAGCCGGCGCCGTCGCATTGCGCAGGGGAGTGGGGTAAAGCCACAGGATATTAATCAGCTCATTAACCAGTTTCGCCAGATGCAAAAGCTGATGAAGATGGGGGTTGGCGGTAAACTACCCAAGAATTTAAAGGGGATGTTCGGCTAGGCTGTAGTATCTTCCCCCACCCGAGCCTCTCCACCTTGTTAGCCGAGGTTTTTATTTCCCACTCTCACCCACCCTACAGAAGTGATACTTCTATCAATTTCTTCTTAGGGGGTGGGGTTAAAGAGATGAAAAGAGGCGAAGCCTTTTTGGGTGGGAGGGTATGGGAAATATGACCTGGGGGTTGGGGGCGTTATTCCAGGTAATCCTTTAATCTTCGGCTTCGGCTGGGGTGGCGCAGCTTGCGAAGAGCCTTGGCTTCAATCTGGCGAATTCGCTCTCTGGTTACGTTAAACTCTTTGCCCACCTCTTCCAGGGTTCGGCTTCGCCCATCCTCAAGACCGAACCTAAGCTGGAGCACCCGTTGCTCTCGGGGGCTGAGGCTGCCCAGCACGGAATCTATTTGCTCTTTGAGTAGCTGTTTGGAGGCAGCATCAGCCGGCGGCAGAGCATTGCGGTCTTCTATGAAGTCGCCCAGGTGGCTGTCCTCCTCCTCACCCATTGGCGACTCCAGCGATATTGGCAGTTGTGATACCT
>Ga0315544_1000699_pt1 | contig 29633 bp, 48 predicted proteins | sample SalMarSW160130MG_2_FD_202543 | JGI IMG/M metagenome (GOLD analysis project Ga0315544, IMG submission 202543) | Salt marsh sediment microbial communities from the Plum Island Ecosystem LTER, Massachusetts, United States - Salt Marsh Sediment SW1601-130 ... | reverse complement strand
TTCTCTTTTAATTCTTTCCATTTCATGAAAAAATTCTTCCTGAAAATCAGCATAAATTTTTGGATTCAAATATGAAACTTTTCCTTGGACATATAAATCATGAGTTATCTTTTCAGAAGGAGATAAAGAATTGTAATCTTTATTATAATAAGGGCTATCTTTTTTTGTTAGAGGAATCCAAGTTTGCATTTTAATGCCTATGATGCTTTTCCATCATCCGTTTCTTTTTTGCTTTGTTTTTCTTAATCTGCCTCCAGGCAAACCATGCAACAACTGCAATAACTAAAACATAAATCCACCATTTGCTTGACTTTTGAGTTCCGTTTCTTCCTGAAAAATAAGATGAATCAAAAGTAACCTGCTTTGTGATTTCCCGCCGGACATTTATTGAATCAGTGTAAATTATTTTTAATGTTATTTCTGTTTCGCCTTCCGGAAGAACCATTTCAAAATCAGCAGTTGTATATTCATTTGAATCCAGATCGCCAATTACTTTTTTATTTGCTCCTTTAACCTGAATGCCTTCCTGTTTTGGAATTTCAATTGTTAATGCTTCAACATCAACATTTTCTATATTCAGAATTTCAAAAGTTAATTCTGCTGTAATGTAACTGTAGTCCTTTACATGAACTTCAAAGTCAGCTTTTGTGTCTTCTATATATATGTCAAATTCTTTAAGAATTTCTGGTCCTGTTGTTTTTCCATAGACAACTTCTATTGGGTTGTTTCCTTCAAGTGCGTCTTCATTAACTCTTAATTTATATGTTGCAAGATAAAAAGAACTGTAACTTCTTGAATATGTTCCTGCATTAACTGTTACTTTGTTTGTAACATTTGGGTCAAGGGAAAAAGGATAATTTTCTTTAATTTCAAATGTGACAATTCCGCATTCTGGATTTTCTATTCCGTCAATCTGGAAGACAACTTTAACATAATCGCCTGGGATTGCAGGATAAGGGTCCTGATTTATCATTGAAACGTCCAACTCGCACGGAGCTGCATTTATCAACGGAATTAAGAATAAACTTAATGCAAACAAAATTGGTATCACAACTTTTTTCATGATTAGTAAATGAGAAGATTGTTTTTAAATATTTTGGATGAAATTGCACTCGCTTCGTGTCGTGAATTAGTTGGCTACAAAATCGGCGTTGCTAGATTTCTTCGCGAGGGGAAGGTTGATAAGAATTATTTTTTACTAATAAAGTTTCTATTAATCCAAACTTGGAAAGCTGCTTTAACATAATCAAGGTTTTCTGGAACTGGTTTATCAATTAAATCTGTTGGAGTTGGAGTGTCCCTATGTCCAGGAAGATGTTTGTATGCTTCAAAAATTGGAAATTTAAATGCATTACGAAAAACTTTGTGAGAATCTCTAGTTGCATTTTCCAAACATTTTTTGTAATCAGAATTATTCCAATAATCATCATTTCTTCTTTGGTACCTATCAACTTCATTCCAATTCTCTCTTAATTCTGGAAAGGCATTTTCTAATTCTCTATATTTTCCTTCTAAATAATTTCTAATATTTAAAATTTCATTCATATCCCCGTGTTGGATTGGAATAATCATTCCATCAATATCTGTTTTTTTAATTTCTTTTTCGGTTATAAAATTACCAAGGTATTTTGCAACATCCCTGTAATGTAAAATAATATGCTCTTGTTCTCCCAAGATTTTATTAATTATTTTTGGAAAAAAAGTTTGGTCGAAAATAGCATTTCCAAATTTAGAACCATCTATAATTTTTAATTTCCTGTCTGGATCACAAGGATAAATAAATTTCATAAATGATATTAATTTGAAATGTTTTTAAGGTTAATTATCATTGAAAATATATTTCAAACCCCCCAACGCTCTTTATCTTCTTGTCTCAGAAATTTTCAAACTCAATAACTCAAAACAGGGCTTTTTTCTTTTATATGAGGAATTAAAATATTTGTTGTTTCTCCATAATTACCGTCGGAAACATAAAATTTAATTGCGTCCATATTCCTAAAATTAATTATGTTCATTTTTACTTCTTTCAAGTTTGATGCTTTTATCATTTTAGAAAGTATTTTAGCCAAAACTTCAGAAACATTAAGAATTTGCATTGCTACCAAATCTCCTTTGCTATCAAAATCCAAAATAAAATTTCCAAGTTCTATTGCCCCCTTGGATTTTCTTTCTTTTAGATAAATAAATAAATCATCATTTTCCAAATCATAACTAAAATTAAATTTTTCCATTCCTAAACACCCCAATCTTCCTTTCCTTTTTCCTGTCGTTTTATCTCAGCAATTTCCTGCAAAGTTTTAATTTCATTCTGTGTCAGCAAATCTTTGTTTTTTTTGAATTTCTGAAATTGTTTTTCTCCAATGTCTGTGTAAAGGAATTTTTTGTCACCCAAAACTCTTTCAAAATTTATTCCTGAAATTGACACTGCAACTTCCTGTCCTTCTGATGATTCATCGACAGAATTTTTTTCATGCTGAATTGATTTAGTTTTTCCGATTTTGTTTCCGTCCTCATCCATAAGATTTAAGTCCTTTTTCAGTTTTCCACCAAGAACTTTCACTCCGAAAATTGCAGGGTTTGTATTTCTAAAAACATATGAATGTAAAATTTCAAGTTTGCAGATTGTTGTAAGTTCCATTAATCTTTTCTTTTCAATTTCATTTTGTTTTTGTTTTCTTAATTCAACCAAGTCCTCAATTAATTTATAGACAACATCATTTGTCAGAACAGAAATTCTTTGATTTTCTTTTATTAATTCTTTTGCTTCGTCGTCAACTGAAACATTGAAACCAAGAATTATTGCATCAAGTTCATTTATTTCAAGATTTGCTTTTGCAGAGATTACATCTGCCTTGTTTATTTTTCCAATTGATGCTTTTATGACAGGAATGTTCTGCTGTTTTAATAAAACCAAAAGTGCTTCCAAACTTCCAAGAGAATCTGCTTTTGCAATTATTCCCTGTTTGTCTGTTTTTACATTCCCTGAAATTTCTTTTTTGAATTTTTCTTTTAACTCCTGCAAATTATCTTTGAAAATTTCAAAAGGCATTCCGGGAAGGATTTCGTCTTTGGAAACTAATTGCATTCTTATTCCTGTTGATGCTTGTACAGAATTTTTTGGAAGAAATTTTGCTGACAAAGGTTGTATTTCCTCGAGGATTCTTATTTTTGAAATTATTGGTTCAGAATTTAAATCAAAATTCGCAATTGCTACTTCGTCGGATTTTGAGAGCTGACCATCGTAAAGTATTGCTTCAATGTAATTTGTGCTTTTGTCTTTTTTAATTTCCAGGACAACTCCTTTTGCGTCAGGGTTGAGTTTTAATTTTTCTTTGAGGTATTTTTGTGATAAACCGCAGAGCATCATTATTAATTCCGGAATTCCCTGATTTGTTTTTGCTGAACATGGAACCAATGCTATTTTTTTTGTGAAGTCCCCAACATTGTAATATAAATCAGAATCAAATCCATGTGAGTTTAGTGCGCCCATTATTGTCATGTATCTCTCCATAAAAGTGCTTTGGACATTTTGTGCCTGTAATTCTATTGAATTTTTTAAAGAAGTGTTTTTATCTTTTGGAGTTTGCCAGCCGGATATATTGTCAATTTTATTTAGTGCAATTAGAAAAGGTGTTTTGTTGTGTTTTAGAATTTTAATTACTTCTGCTGTCTGGGGTTTTATTCCGTCGTTTATGTCAATTACTAAAACTGCCAAGTCAGCCAATGAACCTCCTCTTTTTCTCAGGTTTGTAAATGCTGCATGTCCTGGTGTATCAATTAGCAAAAATCCCGGAAGATTTAATTTTATTCCTGACTTTTCAATCAGAGGACAGGCTTTTTTTAACTGGCTTGTTGGATAAAGTGTGAAGGAGATTTTTTGAGTAATTCCGCCGTGTTCACCTTCCTGAATACAGGTTCCTCTAAGGCAATCGAGAATTGATGTCTTTCCATGGTCTACATGACCGCAGACAGTTACTATTGGTTGTCTAATCTTTCTGGAAGAAAGATTTGAACCTTTAGGTTCTTTGATTTTCATGGAAATACAATATAGAAGAAGATTAAAAAGGTTTTGAAAAACGCAATTCAAAAGATATTTTCAAGAATATAAATAATTAAAAGGAAGAGGTTTCTAAAAATAAAATGGAGCCTCAAAAAACTATTAAATTGTCTTATAGCATTTATCCTACTGGAAGTGAAATTCTTACATCTGTTCGTGGAGAACCAGAGGACCCAAAGTTAAGTGATTTAGATAAAATTTTATTAAGGAGAAAACCTTCTTTGATTAAACTTTCTATTGGAACATTTAAACTGAAACCTGATTTTGCAGAAGTTATTTCCAGTAATGAACTTGGGGGTCATTACATTACATACGAAAAAGTTGAAGTTGATTATAAAAAAGATTAATCAGAATATATTCTTAAGTATAGATTTATTTTTAAAGATTGGGATTTTGAAATTTATGAAATGAGAGAATATAGTTATGGAAGTATTTTGCATAAAATTAAAAAAGATGTAAAAGTTGAATTTCTTATAGGATATCCAAAAAACAAACCTCAATTTACAGATGATAATTACAAAGATTTATGGGATGAATTCTGGGTAAATAAAAGCGGGGAGTTGGGAATAAAATATCTTACTCCTCAAAGCGAGTTTGAAAAAAATTCAAGAAGTTTGTGGTCAAATAAAGAAGTCAAACAAAATCTGGATAATATGGAAAAATTATTGGCATTATATAATTCTGTTGCTGAAAAATATAATAAAGAAATTGCAGAACCTTTTATTAAATCCCAGAAAAACTTATTGAATAAAATTATAGGAAATTTAGATTAAAATGGAAGAGTTAGTTGATAAAATAGAAGTAAGATTTAAAATTATTGGTATGAATGAAAGGTATGAGCTTAAAGATTCAAATGTTGAATTAGAGATGGCAGAGAAATCTGTTTTGAGCGCGGCTCCTCCTATTTTTGAACCAGAGGGACATCTTTATGTAAAAAGTTATCACGAGGGGAAAGCCATAAATGGTGAGCCAATTTTAGAATTGCATTATGTAAAAATAAAATAATATTATATCAAGTAAAATCAAAATAAATTTTCTTTAAATAAAATAAAAGTAGGGAGTCAAACCGAAGTCTAACTCCCAAGCGCCTAACCGAAGTTAGACAATTTCATGTAGTTTTTAGGGTTTTTAAATGTTTTTATTAATTAAAATGTGGTTCCAGATTAAATAATTATATCCAGCCCGCCAGTAAACCAACTCCGACGAGGAATAATAGAATTCCTGCAATCAAGTGGAGTTTTTTTATGTTTTTGTCTTTCCAGCCCGAGACATCCTGGACTTTTGCAAAACCAAAATAAACAATTAATGTTATTGCAATCATTGGCAAAATGAAAATTGCATTGTAATAAATTAGCCAGAGAATTGCTTTTGCAAATCCGAGTTCAGAGATAAGTCCTGAGGCAATTATGTAAGGACCAATTGTGCAGGGCAATAAAAAAAGTGTTACAATAAATCCTATTATGAATGCGCCTGTTGGCGAAGTTATATTTTTGATTAATTTTTTTACTTTTGGTCTCAGGAAAATTGGCATTTCAGTTGCAAGGCTTCCGGGTTTGTATCTGAAAAAATCTTTTATGTTTAGTGCTCCGATTAACATTGCGAGAATTGCAAGTCCGTTGTAAATATAACCTGAATTGTTTCTTAGTGCTTCAGAAAATGCTTTGAAAAACTGAGTTAAGATTGTTCCGTAAAATAAATATCCCAAAAAAACTGCAAGTGAGAAAAATAATCCTGACAATAAAACTTTCTTTTTGTTTTTTGGATTTGCAATGAGAATTGAGACGAGAATCATTGTGAGAACTGCAATTGCACAGGGATTTACAGAATCAGCAAGAGCTAAAAGAGTAATTCTTCCGAGGGTGAATGTTTCTGAGATTAGCATTTTAACATCCTGTTAATTCTTTTAATTTATCAATTGATTGAACTCCAATGTAAAATTCATTATTTATTATCCACGTCGGAGTGTATTGAATTTCACTGCATTTTTCACTTTCATAATAGCAATCCACAACATTCAAATATTGATAACTTTCTCCGAACATTTCTTCCTGTGTTCTGCAGGCGTGACATCCCAACTGAATGTAAAGTGTTGATTGAGAGGCAATGCATTTTGATGTTTGCTTATCAGTGTTTTGCAGAGGTTTATTAATTATAACCAATGCTAAAGAAATTATTGCTGCAATTATTAAGATATTTATAATTGTATTTTTCACTCTCTTTTTCATTTTGTTTTTAGGACTTTTGTATTTTTATAGCTTTTCCATTAATTTATCTCGTTCTGATAATTTTTTACTTTAATATTATATTCAAAATATTTATCATAAGGGATATTCCAAGAACAAACTTGTTTAATATTTGCCTTTTCCATAATCTTTCTAAATAATCTTATGGAATTTCCATGTGCAGAGATAACTACATTTGCTTTATTTTTTTTCATAAATTTTATTAAATTTTTAATAAAAATTTTAACTCTTTTTTCAATCATTTTAAATGATTCTCCTTTTTTAGGAGGATTATCCCACCCTCTATGCCATTTATCAAATTGTTCCCTTCCATATTTTTCAATAATTGTTTTATGACTTTTTCCTTCCAAAAATCCGTAATTTCTTTCAATCATTCTATTTGCTGTTATTATTTCTTTGCATTCTGGATGAAACTTAAGAATTGCTTTTAAAGTATCTTTAGAACGAGATAAAGAAGTTTGAAAAGCAACATCAATATGTTTATTTTTTAATTTTCTTGCAATTATTTTTGCCTGTGTTTTTCCTAAAGAAGTTAAACGAGAATCTTTCCATCCTGTAAAAATTTTATTTTTATTGTAATATGTTTGCCCATGTCTAAATAAATAAATTTTAAGATTTTTCATTTTTCAATTTTTATAGCTTTTCCATTTATAATTGCATCTGAAATTTTCTTTCTCGCAGATTTTAGAATTCTTGATAAAGTTGGTTGTGAGACTTCCATTTTTCTTGCAGCTTCTTCTTGGGGCGATTGTTCAAAATCAATTAATCTAATAGCTTCAAATTCAGAAAGTTCTAATTTAGTTTCATCTAGTTCTGATTTGGGAATTCCTGCTGGTTTGAAATATTCTGAATTAGGGTTGCCCCTAATTCTTCTTCTTTTGAATGGTCTTGGCATTTTTAATGGTTAGATTACCTCGCTAACTTTTTTATTCTTTTCTTCTCTGAATTCTATTCCTTTTTCCTTTAGCGCAGAAACCATATTCTCTCCAGCTTTTCCTGCAACTACTAAATTAACTTTCTTTTCAGCTAACATATATGCTACAGAAAATCCTGTTCCACCACTTCCTTTTGCAAAAGGATTTTTTATTGTTTCTACAACCTTTTTGTCTTCAAAGAGGATATAATAAGGTGCTCTCCCTCCTCTGGGACTTACTTCAGAATTTTCATCTTTTCCTTCAGACGCAACTGCGGTTTTCATTTTTAACCTCCATTAATTTATTTAATAATATTCCTTGAATAATAGATACAAGAATAATTACAATTGTTAAAATAATAATATACTTCCAACTAAAGTAAATTATCATTAATGGTATTAAAGGGATTTTTATTCCACGATTATATAAAAAACAAGCAATTAGCCCATAATTTAGTCCTTTATTTTTTAGATCTGCTAAAAGAGGATACCACATATAAATTGGGCCTGACGATAAAATTCCTCCAACTATAACAAAAAACCATTTTTTAATTCCTTTTTCTTTTAGATGTTTAATTACAAATTTTGGTGTTATAAAGAAATTTGTTAAAGTCATTAATACAAATACTAAAATAAAAACAGGAATTATTTTTAAAATAATATTATAAAAAAAGTTTATGCTTGAAAAAAATAAATTTTGCTTAAAAAGAAATAAAAAGAAATAAACAATTAAAATACTTATTAAAAAATATCCTGCACTTGAAATTTGTTTTAATTTATTTTTTATATTCATCTTATAATACTCCTAAAATTAATACAGTAATTATAGCCACAATTATTGCAAATATAAATGCACTAAAATTTCTTAACAAAGCAAATCTTTTTCCTAATATCGCGGATTCTGCTGGTAATTGTATTAATCCTACTGTAACCCACGCAACTAAGAAAGCAGTAACAGCTAAAAGACTAACTCCTTGAGTTAACATTTCTCCTCCGAAAATATAACTTGTTACTGGATTTCCTGCAGATATGCTTCCCACCAAACTACCAACAAAAGAATCCAAAATAATATTTTTACTAAATACCTTTGTATAAAATGATTTTGGAATTAAAGTAGAGATTAAGCTTATAAGCAAAATTGTTCCTAATATCATAGGAAATGCTTTCCATAATCCTTTTATTGCTTTAAATGCTGATTGTTTTAATGTGTTATTTTTCATTTAATCAATGCAGCTCTTTTTTAATTCATTTAGATTATTTAAATTTTCAATCACTTCTTTTATTGTTTCATATTCTCCTGTTTTAATGTCTATTCCTTTTTCTTTAAAGAGTTTTATTGCTTTTCCACCCATTCCTTTTGAGAAAATCAAATTTGGTTTGAATTTCATAATCTGGTCTACTGGGGAAAGAAGGGAGTTTGAATGGTCTAACTTGTTTTCTATAATTTGTAATTCTTTTGTTTCAATTTCATAAATCCCGAAATAAGGGCAATGTCCAAAGTGTTCACTAAGTTTTGAATCTATGCCCTTTTTTTCATCAATAGGGATTAGTATTTTCATTTTATTCTTCTTTTACAATGTCTTGGCATTTTATTTACTCTTGATTTGAATCTTCAAACCTTCTTCCAAAACCTCTTCCCCAAAGTCTTCTTCCAAAACCTCTTCCTTGTCCAAATCTTCCTCTTGGAGATTGAGGTTCTGCACCTTTGCATTTTCCCATTTGTCTTCCGGTTTTTGGTCCTTTTCCTTCAGGTCCTGTTCCATCCATACTTGGCATTTTAATTGCTCCTGCTGTAAAACAGCTTATTTAGTTATGAATAGGTATTCATAATAGTATTTAAATCTTTTGGTTTTAGAAAAATTATTGTTTTGCATAATAATTTAATTTTTAAAGTTGGTTGCATTGAATTATTGATGAAAAATCAATATGATAAGTTAATTTCTTGTGGAATCAAGGATTTTAAAATATTCAGAACAAAGAGAGGAATTGTTTATGAGACAAATCCAGATAGGGCGAAAAAGGAAGTTTCTGCAAGAATTTTGCTTGAATGGGATAATAAAAGTTGGATAGCATTTAGAGAAGGAAATTATGATGATATAAAAGGAAATGCAGGTTATTTTTGTGATGGACCTTTTGCTCTTAATGAAGAAGCATGTTCTGGTTTATGTAAATTTTTTAATTTTAATATTGGTTGTTTAAATAAAAAGAAAATAGAAATTTTATCAAGGACAAGTCCGGATTTTTTAGAAGAAGTTTTTGATTGATTTTTTATTTAGAAATCATTTCAAGAATTGAAGGTTCACACCAGTCACCTCCAAGAATCATTCCTTCTTTATACATTATAAAATGAGGATTTTCTTTAATATAACCTACTAAATGAGGTTTTACTTCGAGTCCTTCTCCAACTTGATTATACCAATTTACAAAACCTGATTTAGACCATGTGGCTCTTTCTCCATGTAGTGCTCCTTTGATTATCATTAAATGGTCTTCTTTAGAAATTTTTGGAAATTGTTTTGAATAAAATTCTGCAAGTTTTTCAAAGTTTACCCTTTTATTTTTTCACCAATAATTTTGCTTTTCCTGAAATTTGCCAAGAAGTCCCCATATCTTGGGATTGTAATTTATCTACTAAAATATAATCTGCTCCTGCTTCCTGAACATCTTTTTCCAGACCTTTAATTGTTCTGTCTAAATTTACTTTTTCATAATCTTTGTGAGTTTCTAGTTTTCCTTCATCCATTTCTTTTCTATATATGGGATGGTCATAACCTGCAGTTTCATAATCTTTATCTTCAAATGTGCCCCCAAAAGTAAAATCAAATCCATATGGAACAACTTCTCTTGCAAAAACTTTTTCAGAACTTGAAATTAATTTATTTCGAGATTTATTCTTTTTTGCAATAAGATATTCTCCATCTTTTCCCATTAATAGAATTTGTTTTTTCATTTTATTTTAGATCATCAGGTATATACTTATCAAATTTTTTCTTGAGATCTAAAGCATATGGAAGAAAAGCTTCTGAAGGAAGTTTTTTGTAAAGATTACCTCTTTCATCTTCAATGTCAATTAATTGTGTTTGGTTGCCTTCATAGTTGCCTTTATATGTATTAACGATTTTTAATTTTTGAGTATCTCTTTCAATATTAAATTTTTCTGATATGTGTTGAGAATCCCAATAATCTCCATTTAAACATACAGGATTTAATTTTAATAAAAAAGTTACAAGATTTCTTTTTTCTTCCATAATTTTCCTATGAACTAACTATTTATAAAAATATTCGTCTTAGAAAATATCTTTTGAATTAGTAATCAGGCAAAGTTTCCTGGTCTTTTGGTTGGGATTTTTCAGAAGGTTTTTCTTCTTCAGGTTGTTCAACTTCCTTCATGTCTTCGTCAGTAATTGAATTAATCATTTCTTTGAATTTTTGGAAATCAGCTGAAAGAATTCTAACACCAGATTTTGTAAAACCAGTATATCTGTCTGATGTTACAAATTCTCGAATTGTCAAACCTTTTCTGCCGCCGAAATCATCGACTCTGATTACAACATCTGACTGGTCGTTCTTTTTTATTTTTCCAATGTCTTTTTCCATACGAGGAAACCCCCTGTTTTCCTCTACTCGGCTCTTGGAAGTCGTTATTGATTTTCGAATTTCTCGCTTCCAAAAACCTCGCTCCTTCCTCAAAATTCGGAAGGGCGGCATCTTTTCTGAGCACTTGACGAATACCGCTCGTGGAAAACATTATTATTCTGTAAAAAGGTTTTATAAAGTTTTGTGTGGTTGTTTTCTAAAATATATTTTAGATTCCTTATTTTGTAATTCATATTTGCTTTTAAATTTCTTTTTTATGAAATTTTTATGAATAAACATTTACTTTATGGAATTTTGTTCTCAGGTTTGAGTTTAGGTTTATCTGAAAATGTTTTCTCACAGGATATTTTTAGCTGCGATTATATAAGAAGATTAAAAGTTAACCATTGTCAAAGAGAATTTTCTGAAAAACATGTTTCTTCTGAAATTAATTTTTCTGAACCTTTAGCAGGAGAATTAAAAAATTCTCTTGAGGGAATAATTATGAATATTCATTTCAGAACAAATGAATCTGATTTGTTTCATAGTGATTCTTTGGATTTGGAAAGTTATTGCAAAGAAATTCTCAAGCCATATGTGGATAAAAAGGGTATAAACAGTTTTAATATTGAAGGCTATGCCGACTGTGTTGGAAGTGAGAAAGATAATCTAATTCTTAGTGATAAAAGATGTCTTTCTATTGCAAATTTTTTGAAAAGAAAATTTCCGCAAGTTGATTTTTACATTTCTGCTTTTGGTGAATCCCAAAGTCGTGAAACACAAGATTCTCTTCTTCTTGGAGAAGACAGGGTTGGAAAGATTATTCCAGATGAAAATCCATTAAAAAGAGCACTGGATATTTGCAGAGCAGATGTTTATCTTCTTGACCAATCGGGTTCAATGAATCAGAATGGAGAATGGAAGTTACTTCAAAAATATTCTTTTCCAGATTCAAGTGAAGTTTATTCTTTTTCTAAATTAATGCTTCCTCCCAATTCAACTTTAGAAGATTTAAATCCAAGAAACTATCCGGAATTTTTTCATACCTATGATATTAAAACAGAAATTGCCAGAGGAAAAACAGCATATTATCCTGCAAATAATATTTTAATTCCTTCTCTTGAAAATGATAGGACAGTCACAGCAATAATTAATGGGAAAAATAATTTTGGAAATGTTTCTTCCAAGGAGATTATTGATAAAGCAAAATCAAAAAGCATAAAAGTAAACCATGTAGGAATAAATTTGTCTGAAGATTCACAAAAGGACTTTATTGATATTGCAACTCAAACCGGAGGCAAATATTATTTTTTTAGAAAGATTTAATCTTCCATAATAAACTTTTCCTTCATTTCTTCAAGAATTTTATTTAGGTTTTTTAATTGTCTCTCTGAAGAATTTCTAACTAAATTATCCCAAAAATTTTGAATGTCTTTTGGATTTTTAGAATTAAAAAGAATTTTCTTTTTCTTTTCAGGGCAATTAAAGGTTATTGAATCTTTTGATGCATTATATTCAAAATTTGCATAAAGGGGTTTCTCCTTTGTAATATCTTACTTCATTGATTTCCCATGGGTAAATTTCCATAGAGTATTTTATTAAATATGATTTTTAAGAATTATTGTGGTTAATCTTTTATATGTTTCATTGATTCTTGTCTGTAAATTTCTTCAATTGCTTCATTTACATAATTTATAGGAATTTGAAATTTGTAATGTTCATTTATCTTTTTCTGAAGGTCGTTTGTATATGTTAGTTCATCTATAGGCAAAATAGTTTTTATGTAAGAGGACAATTCTTTACATATTTTTTCTCTTAGTGAAGCTGATTTTTTAGTGCTCTTTTTGTGTTTATCTATTAATTTCATTAATCCCATAAAATTATCATGAAAATCGGTTTTTTAAGAATTATTATACTTAAGATTTATTAATTTTTCACAATAAATTTTTCTTTCATCTCATTTAAAATATTTTCCAAACTATCTAATTTTTTATCCCAAGACGAACGAATCAAATTATCCCAAAAACTTTGTATCTCTTTTGGATTTTTAGAATTAAAAACAATTTTTATTTTCTTCTTCGGATAATTAACACTTATTGAATCTTTTAATAAATCATATTCAAAAACTGCACAAACCTTTTCTTTATCATTAAGATATCTAAATTCATTAATATCTTTAGGATAAATTTCCATAAGGTATTTTATTAAATAAGATTTTTAAGAATTATTGTGATTAATCTTTCATCTCAATTTTTATATTAACAGATTTTGGAATTTGCATTCTCATAATGTGATGCAGGACTTTTTCATTTGCCGGAATGTCAATTAATCGCTTGTGAATTCGCATTTCAAATTTGTCAAAAGTTGCAGTTCCGTCGCCGCACGGTGATTTTCGTGTTGTGACTTTGAGTTTTTTCGTCGGTAAAGGCACTGGACCTCGAATTGTGATGCCTGATTTTTTTGCGATTTCCTGAACAGAATTGCAAATATCATTAAGCAAATTTATGTCTGTGCTGTTTAATTTTATTCTTACAATGGCCATATTAATTTTATTGAGATTTGGTTTAAAAACCTTTTTATACCTTTTTTTCTTATATTTTGCAGAGGTGAGATAAAATAGAACCGATATTTATTCAGCTTGCAATTATTTTATTTACTGCGTTTATAGTTTCGTTTATTGCGCGGGCTTTGAAGCAGCCGATTATAATTGGTTATATTATTGCAGGAGTTATTATCAGTCCGTTTTTGATAAAGTTTGGGGCTTCAACAGAGGTTATTGGTGTTTTTTCCAAATTAGGAATTGCATTTTTGCTTTTTATTGTGGGTTTGCATTTGAATCCGAAAGTTATTAAGGAAATCGGGACAGCGTCGCTGTTGGTTGGGCTTGGACAAATTATTCTGACTTTTGGTTTGGGTTTTTTAGTTGCATGGAAAGTTTTGGGAATGAACATCATTGCAAGTTCTTATATTGGAATTGCTCTTGCGTTTTCAAGCACAATTATAATTATGAAACTTCTTTCAGATAAGCAAAATCTGGATTCTCTTTACGGCAAGATTTCTATTGGGATTTTAATTATTCAGGATTTGGTTGCTATTGCGGTTTTGTTATTTATTTCTTCTTTGTCTGGCGATACAGGATTGCAGGGAAGTGCATTAAAAACACTTCTTGGCGGTGCAGGTTTGATTGTTGTTTTATTTCTGCTTGGTTATTTTGTTTTGCCGAGATTAACAAAGAGCATTGCAAAGTCACAGGAACTTTTATTTTTGTTTTCTGTTTGCTGGTGTTTTTTGGTTGCAGCGTTGTTTAGTTATTTTGGATTGTCTATTGAAATCGGAGCTTTAGTTGCAGGAGTTGTTCTCTCAGTCACACCTTATAGCACAGAAATAAGTTCTAAGATTCGTCCTTTGCGGGATTTCTTTATTATAATATTTTTCATAATTCTTGGATTGAATATGCAAATAGAAAGTATTGGCTCAATTATTGTCGGTGCTTTGATTCTTTCAGTAATTGTTCTTATATTCAAGCCATTGATTTTAATGTTCCTGCTGAAAAATTTTAGATATACAAAAAGAACGAATTTCCTTGTCGGAACAACTCTTGCGCAGATTTCAGAATTTTCTTTGATTATACTTGGTTTAGGTGTTGCACTCGGACACATTGCTTCGTCAGTGCTTCATACTACCATACTAACAATGGTAATAACAATAGTTATATCAACATACATGATTATTTATGCAAAAGATTTCTATCCAAAGATGGCAAGATTTGTCGGCTGGTTTGAAAAGAAAAATATTAAACATGAGAGAAAAATCGGAAAAAACTATGATGCGATTTTATTTGGTTATAACAGAATTGGATTTAGTATTTTAAATGCAATGAAATCAGCAAGGAGAAAATATCTTGTTGTTGATTTTAATCCTGATACAATTACAGTTTTAAATAAGTTCAAGGTTCCGTGTTTGTACGGTGATGTTGATGATCCGGAGTTGCTGAAAGATTTGCCGTTGGATAAAATCAAACTTGCTGTTTCCACGATTCCGGATTTTGAAGCGAATTTCCTTTTAGTTGAAGAAATAAGAACTATTAATCCCAAGGCAATTATTATTGTTCGGGCGCATACAATTGAAGATGCTTTGGAGCTTTACAAAAAAGGTGCGAGTTATGTTTTGACTCCGCATTTCCTTGGAGGGGAATATATTTCAAAAATGATAAAAGAAATTGGTGTTAAAGAAAAAGATTATGAAAAAGAAAAAGAAAAGCACATTAAAGTTTTGAAAAGTATTGCAGAAAAAGGACAGGATCATCCTGAAGTTGAGAGGAATTAAAAAACATTTATTAATGATGTTTTATTTATTTTTATATGAAAAAGAGTGTGGTATTTGGAATTTTAGTTTTGATAGTTTTTATTTGCAGTTTCTTTCTTTCTTTTCTCCAAGCAAGTTTTAGCTTTGCAAGTCCTCAAAAAAATATTTCAACAACTAATGATTCTGGTTCTTTTAATTTAAATGTAACTTTTGATAGGCAAAATCTTAAAAGTTTTGTGTGGAATTGGAATGAAACAAACTATACTTTTTATGATGGGAATCTGATTTTGATGTTGAATTTTGATAATAAAAGTTCTCTTGGGGAAACTAATACTGAGATTACAGATGTTTCAATATATCAATGTAATGGAACTTTTTTTCCTTCTAATCCTTGGGTTACAGGAAAAGTGTTTAATGCATTGCAATTTAATGGAAGTCAATATGTAAATTTGTCTCAGAATATCACTTTTTCTTCCAGTGATAATTGGACAATTTTATTCTGGGCAAAGAAAAATTCTGGTAGCGATGCTAATGATGGGATGGTTTTAGGAGATAATATTGAAAATAATTTTATTTGGTTACGAACAAATTCTTATCTTAGATTTAGGAATTCTGAAGGAGCAAGCATGGATTTTTCTGTTATGGATTTTTCTGGCTGGCATCATTATGCTTTGATTGGGAATGGAACTTCAATTTTTTTGTATGTTGATGGAAGTTTTAATGAATCTGGAACAATTGCGACCCCATTTAATATAAATAGTTTTGGAAGAGCATTCACAAATTATGATTTTGATGGTTATTTGGATGAGGTTGGAATTTATAATAGGACTCTTTCTTCTCAAGAGATAAATACTACTTATCAAAGAGGTTTGTTGGGTTTAGGAATAAATATTTCTTCTAGTTTAATTGGTCATTGGCCTTTTAATGAATCTTCTGGAACTGTTGCGTATGATTTTTCGGAAAATGCAAATAATGGCTCTTTAATCAATTTTGGAGAAATTTCTTCTGGTGGGTATAATTCTGGAAAATTTGGAAATTCATTATCTTTTGATGGGATTTCAAATTATCTTTTTTTTAATGACGATTCTTCCTTGGATATAATCGGGAACTTGACAATTTCTTCTTGGATATACTTTAATGAAACGTTGGATGATTCTTATGCTTCTCTAGTAAGAAAAGGAGCTGGAAATTATCAATTATTTTTTTCAGATACGAGTTCTAGGGTTTTTTGCGGGGATAGTTCAGGTTGGGCAAGAACAAAAGAAAGAATTTTGATACCAAACAAATGGATTTATTTATCTTGTAGTATAAATAATACAAATGTTTCTATTTATTCAAATGTAAAATCGGCTCCTATTTATACTATTGGGGATTCTATAACTGCAGGACATGGAGGTTCAAATCCCCATTGTACTTCGGATGATAATTGTGGGTTTAGTGCAGGGGAAAATATAAATCACACTTACCAATATTGGTTAGATAATTATATGAATAGTTATACCAGTACAGAAAGTACTTTCATAAGTTATTATAATAAAGGTCATGGTTCTCAATCTTGTGATCAAATTTATAGCCGATTTGATTCTGACATAGCAAATAATTCTGAAGCAATATTGATGTGTGGTATAAATGATATTGCAGATGGTTCAAATGCTTCTGAGATTGAAGAAGACATAGAACAGATATATAATTTGTCTCAAGAAAAAAACAATACTTTAATTATTATGGAAATCCTTCCGTATGGTGCGGGATTGTATTGTGGAAATATTACTTTAGTAAATTTATGGTTGTCTAATTTTGTGGATTCTCATGAAAATGTTTCTTTGGTTTATGTTCATGATGAGTTATCAAATGGAACTGAATGTTATGTTAATTCTTCTCTTTTTGAGGATAATGCCCATCCTACTATTGAAGGTTATAAAGAAATGGCAAGACAAATTTGGATACAATCTTATAATTCAACAATTTACGGATTATCTCTTCAGATAACTGAAACTTTGGGAACTTGGAATGGAATAGAAACAACAAATGATGGGCCTTTAGTGCTGGGTTCTGAAGAGGGTTATTCAGATTATTTTTTTGCAGGGAAAATTGATGAATTAAGAATTTATAATCGTACTTTGTCATTTTCAGAAATAGTGCAGCATTACTCTTCAAATTTAAATAAAATTAATAATACTTCTTGGAATTTTTACCAAAATTTTTCTAATATAACAGGGAATAACTCGTATCAAATTTTTCTGGAAAATAGTTCAGGAGAGTTTATTTCAACAGAAAAAATATATATTCTTTTTAATTTAAGCATTGAAATGTCTAAATTTGGAGGGGTTTCTACGAATCTTGCTTCTGGAATGAATCTTGCTAATATATCTAATTTGATATTGGATAATCCTTCTTATGGATTAATTAATTTTTCAGAACCCATTAGCTTTTTGAGAGATGCGGATTTAAACACTTATGTAAACATTTCAGACAGTTTTGTTTCAATAAATTCAACTGCTTTGTCTGAATTAGATAAATCAGCGACGATAACTTTGTATGGAATAACACTTTCAAATCCGAGAATAATGAAAGACGGCGCTGTTTGTCCGAGCACAATCTGCACAGAAGTAAATTATTCCGGAGGTAATTACACATTCACAGTTACTGGTTTTTCAAATTATTCTCTTGAAGAAACTCCGTCTTCCACAACAGATGATACAATTTCGGGAGGTTCAGGAAAAGGAACTTACAAACCTTCAAAAAGTTCTTTGGAAAATGGATTTTCTGTAAATGTTGTTGTAGGACAAAAAGTTCAAATAACTTACAGCGACGGTAAAACAAATTTGGTTGAAGTTGAAAGTGTTAGTGAAGAAAAAGTTGTTGTCTCTGTAGATGGTGTTAATTATGAAATTTCTTCTTTAGGGTCGGGAAAAATTGATTTGGATGATGATGGATTTTACGATGTGGAAATTTCAAATAAAAAAGTTTATTCAAATGGTGTTGCAAATTTGGAATTTAAATTAATTCATGAAGAAGTTGCTTCTGGTGGACAGGAAGAACAAAAAAGTAATGTTGGTGAGGTAATTGAAGACATTGATTGGTATCTTTATGTAATTATTGGAGTTGTTATTATTTTAATTGTTGTTGGAATTGTTTTGAAGAAGCGAATTAGATAATTTTAAAAATCTAATTTTAATTCTGTTTATAATGAAAAAGAAAAAAATTTCTAAACTTAGTGAAGTAGAGGATATTATAATTGGTGAGGGAAGTTGGGCAAGCAATGGCATAGAAATAAAATGCAACTCAGAAATTCCTTTGTTTTTTAACAATAATAAAATTCCTGAATTCTGCAGATTTGAGGGTTTGGATTATGAATCAGCAGTTGATTATATTAAAAAAGTTCTTGATTCAGGTGCTTCTTATTATGATGCACTAAGTTTTATAGAAGGGAAATATTCTATTTCTGGAAGAAAAATAAAAGAACATAATCTTAATTTTAACCAATATGTTGAGATTCTCGGGCCTGGCAGAAAAAACAGGTCAAAAATTCTTAATGTCTTGATTTATTTTAAAGGACGGCGTTGATTATTGGTTTTGAAGTTGTTTATTGTCAGAATTTTCTGCTAATTCTTCTTCAAGATTTGTTAATCCAAAAAGTCCGAAGAGAAATTCAAAGAATCTTAGAACAATCTCTATTAAAATTATGAAAAGCAAATAAGTTATTATGTTATTGAAAAATTGAGGCAGTTGAGATATCTGGCTGAGAACTCTTTGGAAATTGAAAAAATTCGGTTTTGTCATTGAAACAGCAAGAAGTGTAAGGGGAAGGAATTTTGCGACTTCTCTTGAGACGTCCTCGTTGTAATAAGCAGTCATTCTTATTGCTCCGATTATCGTTGCTGACAGAATTAATATTGCTGAAACTGATAAATTTTCTGTAAGCAAAATTAAAAAAATTGCAAATACTGCAAACCAAAAGAAAATCAGGAAAGGCAGGACAAAAATGTATTCAACTATGTAAAGGAAAATTCCAAAAGTTTTTGCTATAAAAGGATTCTGGGAAGTGTTGAATTGTTTTAAATTTAATGAAATAATATTTTTCTTTGAAACAAATCTGTAAAATTTCCAGATGAAAATTGCATAAATCACAATTACAATAATAAGCAAAAATAATCCGAGAAAATTTTGAACCCACGGCGGAAGCAGAGAAAGAAAATATGTGTAAAAATCTCCAAGGACAGTTGCTATTTGTGAACCCACCTCTACCATAAAATAATTTAGTTAAAGATATTTTTAAAGGTTTGTTTCAATAAATTTAAATACAATATTTCTTTATTGTTCTTATGATAGATATTAAAATTATCCGTGAATATCCTGAGACAGTTAAGGAAAATATTAGGAATAAATTTCAGAATGATAAACTGAAAATTGTTGATGAAGTTTTGAAAATTGATGAGCAATGGCGAAAGATTAAATATGATGAGGACAAACTTCGTTCAGAGAGGAATAAAATTTCTGAAAAAATAAATAAATTAATGAAGGCAAAGAAAAAAAGCAAAGCCAATGATTTAATAAAAGAAGCAAAGAAAATTCCTGACAAAATTGAGAAACTTCAGGTTAAAAGAAAAAAACTTGAGAGTGAGATAAATGTTCTTTTGGGAAAGATTCCGAATTTTATTTCTGACAGAGTTCCGTTGGGAAGAGATGAATCAGAGAATGTTGTTGAAAAAGTTTTTGGAAAACCAAGAAGTTTTGATTTTAATGTGAAGAGCCATGTTGAAATTATGGAGGACTTGGGTTTAGGAGATTTTGAAAGTTCTTCAAGAGTTGCAGGAACTGGTTTTTATTATCTGGAAGGTGATTTGGCTTTGCTTAATCAGGCGCTGATAAGATTTACAGTTGATAAAATGGTTGCAAAAGGTTTTAGATATATTGAGACGCCGTTAATGCTGAGGAATGAAGTTATTAACCGAGTTACAGATTTGAATGACCAGGAAGTTATGATTTACCGGATGGCTAATGACGATGTTTCGTTGATTGGAACTTCAGAGCATTCGCTGATTGGAAGATTTGTTGATACAGAAATTAATTCAAAAGAACTTCCGATAAAACAAACATCTTATTCAATGTGTTTCAGAAAAGAAATTGGAAGTCATGGAATTGATGAAAAGGGTTTGTTTAGAACGCATCAGTTTAACAAAGTTGAGATGATTGTGATTTGCCTTCCTGGAGATTCAGACAAGTTTTTTGAAGAAATGAAAAAAATTACAATTGAAATTTTTAGGGATTTGGAATTGCCGTGCAGGGTTTTGAGAATTTGTTCTGGTGATTTGGGTGATTTGAAAAAAGAGCAGATTGATGTTGAAGTTTATTCTCCTCGTCGGAAAGAATATTTCGAAGTTGGAAGTTGCAGTAATTTGACAGATGCTCAGGCGCGGAAATTAGGAATTAGCACAAGAGTAAAAAATGTGAGGCTTGTTCCGCATACTTTAAATAATACTGCAATTGCGACTTCGCGTGCTTTAGTTGGAATTTTAGAAAATAATCAGGATAAAAATGGAAATGTAAAAATTCCAAAAATTTTGCAACCTTATATGGGTGGTAAGAAGATTATAAAAAGTTCAGGGGGTAAGAAATAGAATGGCGAATGGCGATGAATATCTTAATCAAGGAAGGATGGTTAATCTTGCAGAAGTTGATAGAGCTTTGACAAGAATAACAAGAATATTGCCTTTGAGAGATAGAATTGGAATTTGGTATAATAATTTTATGGAAAAATATTTTAGAAGAAGAGAAAAGACTCTTGCAGAACGAGGAGATATGGAAGTTACTGCTAAAATTATGTATCCTGGATTTTGGAAAGGAGATTAAAATAAATTAGTTTATTACAATTAAATTTAAATAGAATTTGTTCTTTAATTTTTCATGGGATTTGAAGAAATTTTTGATGAAGAAACAAGAGAAGGGCTTGAGGAAACCTGGAATAGATTAAATGATGATTTTGTTTATGAAAATTCTTTTAACTATAAAGAAGTGAGAGAAAATTTATAAATTCCGGGTTGATTATTTTCTTATGAAAAAGGGTTTTGATAAAATAAAAAAAGTTGTGCGATTTGAGAGTTCTTCTGCCGGGCATGAGTTGTTTATTTTTGTCGGTGTTTTGATGGTTGTCGGGACGCTGTTGAAATTAACAGGAGTTTTTTATCTTGATTCAGATTGGTATTGGTTTCTTGCTGGACTTGGATTAACAATTGAAGGAGTTGTTTCTTTTGTCAAACATAAAAGATTTAATAAGAAATATAGGATTTTGAGCAAAGAAGAATTTGAGAAGTTGTCTGGGGAGAAGGGTTAAAACGCCTCGACCGGGAATCGAACCCGGGACTCCTGCGCGACAGGCAAGTGTTTTAGCCACTAAACTACCGAGGCACTTTTATACTTGTCTCGGGATTTACGCTGAGCACCATATATTGTGAGGCATAAACTACCGAGGCACAAGAAATTATGTTCAATTTAATTTTTAAAGGTTACTCTTTATCCCAATAATCCTTATAAAATATCACTATATTGTAAAATCATGAAAATAAAGACAAAAAAACAAAATTCTGATGGGGTTGTTCGTCTTGAAACTTCGGGAAACTTAAAAGAAATTTTAATCAATGAAGATTTTCTAAATCCAGATGACGCTTCAATTGCACTTTGTTTCAGAGGAAAAGATAGTTCAGGAATTGTTGAATTAACTGTCAAAGAAATGGAAATCCTCAATGATGAAATATCAAAAAGAATTCATTTATTAAAAGATGTTAAAGTTATGAAATTTAAAAACTAATTATTTTTCTTCCTCAATTTTTTCCAATGTTTTTTTGCAAGGATATAACCAATGCAGTTTTTTGAACCACATTTGCAGGGATGTTCTTTGTAATTTTCAAAATCATAGCCATAGTTGTAAGAAAGTTCTTCTCCTTTTTTTATGTCTTTGATTGCAATAATCCATATGTGTTTTTCATCAGATTCTGTTTCGCAGTTTGGATCACAGGAGTGATTTATGAATTTTGCGGGATTCCATGAAACCTTTCCGTTTATATCGTATTTTTTATTTAATTCAAAAACATAAACTCCGCCGTCGATTGTATGGTTTTTTGATTTTTCTAATTGTTTTTCTGCAATGTCTTCTGCTTGTTTTTTTGTGATTTTTTTACCAACGTATTCTATAACCCTTGTTCCTTTTTTTATATCTTTTTTTGCAAAGACACCTTTATTGTGGATATTTGAATTTTTAACAATAATATATTCACAATTTGGTTTTTTATTTAATGTCATTTTAGAAAAAGTTTATTCGTTTTTTTCCTGTTCAGATTTTCTTGCTTCTTCTCTAAGTCGCATCAGTTCTTTTTGATCTTCAATTAATTTCTTTTTTGCCTGTTCAATTTTATCTGAGTTTTTGTTTTTTAATTTTTTTAATTCTTCCTGGGCTTCCTGAAGCATTTTCTTTGCCTGTTCAATTTTATCTTCCTGCCCTTTTATTTGTTCATTACTCTTTTCCTGTATCTCACTTAGTTTTGTTATTCTTATTTTCTTTTCTTTTTTTGGTTTATTTTTTTCCCATCTTATGAAAAGAAATACTAATATTGCTAAAATAATTATTCCAAGTGTGTATAATATCATTCTGCCATTTATTGAAATTACACCGTCGGAAACAGAGAATGCAGTTACTTTATCTTTATTCTTTTTTTTAGAAGTTTGATTTGTTTCATTAAGCAGGATTTCTGATGTCTCATTTGTTTCATTAACTTCTGTTTCATTTATTGTTTCGTTTTGAGGTTCTGGTTTTGGCGCCCATACAGGATAAAAATCAAATTCCTGAAATTCTCCTGTTGAAAATGGTTCTTCAAATCTTTCTGTATAAACTGTTTCGCCGTCTTTTATTAAATTCAAAGTTAATTTATAAGAAAGGGTTTCAATAGAAAATCCAATTAGCGCATTTCCAGATTTTCCTATGTCTTTTTTTACATGATGCCAATATCCTGAACTATCTTTTACTGCCGCATGCACAGTATAATTTGCCGGAGCATTTACTTTTATGTTTGTATTAATTTCAATTGCACTTATTGTTGTTATAGATGCTATTAACAGGAAAATAAAAAAATATGTTTTCAACCTCATTTTATCTTTAAATGTATTTTTCTTTTTAAACTTTTCTTCTTTTTAATATCTATGTAAGTAAAATGTTATTTTGTTGTATTTTTGAGTTAGTCAAAACATTTAAAAGTGATTTTTGTTTTTTGGTTTTAACTAAATGAGGATTTAAAAAATGGAAGAAAACGAGGTTCAACAAAACGAAACTTCTGAAAATTCTGAAGAAGCTCCGGTTGAAGCGGGCTCTGAAGAACCTGTTGCCGAAGAAATGCCTTCGGAAGAAACATCTGAACCTGCTCAGGAAACATCAGAAGCTCCGGCAGAGAATTCAGAATCAGAAGATTCAGAAGAAAAATCTGAATAAGATTATTTTTTTTATTTTTTCTTAAACTTTATATACCCTAATTCTTTTTTTATTTTATGAGGTGGGCAAGATTTTTGTTTATTGCATTGGTTTTAATAATTGTAGTTTTGCTTTTGATTTATTTTTTTATTCCAATCGGAACAATTGAACTTTCACCGTCGGGATTTTTGCAGAATTCCTCGGTTGTAAACAATTCTTTTGGCGATTCCAATCTTCAGTTTTATGATAATATGAGATACAGAAGCAAAGAAATTTCTTATAAAATTTACGATGAGTGCACGCTTCAAAAGAAAAATGACATGGAACTTGCTTTGGATATTATTTCTAATTCGACGATACTTGAATTTTATCCTGTTGTTTATGGTGAGGAGATTTCAATTACCTGTAGTGAAGATAATATAATTCATGGAAATACTTTTATCGGCGGTGAAGGCGGAGTTACAAATGTAACTATTGCAGGTGATTTTAATATAATTTTTAATGGAAAAGTTTTGCTGATAAGAGATGCAATTTGCCCGACGCCGAATATTGCGATTCACGAATTGCTGCACGCACTTGGTTTTGACCATTCAGAAAATCCGAATAACATAATGTATGCGACTTATGATTGCAGTCAGACAATTGGAACTGAGATTCCTGATTTTCTTAATGAAATTTATTCTTTCCCGGAAAAACCTGATGTGGTTTTTGAAAATGTTGAGGCAGTGATGCACGGAAAATATCTGGATGCGAACATTAGTTTGAGGAATAATGGAATTGCTTTTGCACCAGAATCAACTTTAGTAATTTCTGCTGACGGAAAAGAGATTAACAAAATGGGTATTTCTTCTTTGGGAATAGGTTATGGAAGAAAGATTACTTTTACAAATCTTTGGGTGAATAAAATTTCTGTTGAAGAATTGGAATTTTCTATTGAATCGGATTTTGACGAACTTTCCAAAATAAATAATGTTTATACTCTTTCTGTGAAAAAATAAAAAATAAGAATAAGTTACTTAGTCATCAAGAGCAAGCCAGTCAATGTCTTCCTCAAGTTCATCTTCCTCAAGTTTTCCTTTATCGAAGTTTTCGGATTCATTGAATTCCGTCATTATTTTTTACCTCGTTTTTTATAATTTTTCTATAAATGTTGGAGTTTTTAAATTCTTCTATTTCTGAAAAGGTGTTTTGGAATGTATGTTTTCAAAAAATAAATCCCCCCGCCAAGAGTCGAACTTGGGATCTTCCGGGTACTGCTTAATTTTTTAGTTCCCGTTGACGACGGCTTATCATGCTTCATCCTTATCCAAACGGAATGTCTGCATTAGCAATAAGCTACAGCCAGACGCTCTAACCACTGAGCTACGAGGGGCTATAATTTAAAGAAGAATTTTGTTTTTAAAAGTTATCATTCCCTCTTCTCGTCCTGTTCAATTACAAAATAAGCTTTATTGGAATTTCTTTCCATGATTTTTCCGTCTCTTTCAAATATTGCAGAAGTTCTTGGAAGTGCGAATTTTCCGATGATACCGATTTTTGAATAAAGAATGTAACTTATTATTCTTGTTTCGCCCTGTTCAAGTTTTTCAAAATCCCATTTGATTCTTTTGTTTTTTTCGTCGATTCTTGAAGGCGTTTCAGAACCAAATCTTTCGTGGAGTTTAACTAACGGAGGCAATCTTTCTGTTATGCTTACTTTTTCAAGATATTTTTTAGCATTCACAACAACAGAAATTCTTAATGCAAATTCGCCACCTTTTGTCCGAACAAATGAAACTTTTTTTCTAAGGACAAGATTTCTGCTTGAATAATATTTTGTTAAAACAGTTATTAATACAATTAAGACAATGATTAAAACAGGGAACATCCAGTTTGTTTTTACTTTTATTTGCATTTCTTCACTGGGATTTATTTCCTGATTCCATGTGTAATAAACTGCAAATCCCTGTCTGTCCACGATGTCAGGTTCGGAATTGAAAGTTGTGAATAATCTCGAGAAGACATTTTTTTTAATTACAGTTTCTGTATTGGAAATTGTATTTCCTTCATTTGTTTTTGTTATTATTTTTGTGTTTACCAAGAAACCATATTCTTTTGAAGTTTCAATGAGGATATTTTTTTCTACAAATCTTATTGGAGTTTCAATTTCTGCTTTTGAGTTTTCAATCTCAACTTTTGCTGTCATTGTGTAATATCCGGCTAAAAGTTTTTTGTAATCATTTTTATCTAATTCAACTGTGTATTCTTTTTTTTGATTTGGTTCAAGAGTTATTGTATCTTCTAAGTTGAAAAATGGTGAAGAGAATTTTACTTTAAGGTTTTCAAATTTGAAATTTACTTTACTATGGATGTAGATTGTCATTTCTTCAGCGTCGGTGTTTACATCACTTGCACCAATTTCAAATGCATCTTCTAATTTAACGGCATTTACAATTAATTTTTGTGTTAATGTTGAATCATCTTTTTGACTTCTAATATAATATTCAAATGTCTGGTGTCCTGTTGTTTTGAGATTTTCAGGAGGATAAACTTCAATTGTTATATCTTTTGTTTCGTCCTTGTTAATTTGGATTGTTTCTTTTGGAGAAAAATTTACTGTATAATATGTGTAGAAAACCAGATTGTCTGCATCTCCGTTGTTTTTTATTTGAATGTCAAAAGTTGCTGGCTTGTTTAAGTCAAGGATTACAACTTCATTTGCACTTATTTTTTTCACATCAATATTCAAAGCAAATATTGTCGGCAGAAGTATTGTGATTAAAATTAATAGTGGAATTATTTTTTTCATGTTTAAGCATAGAAGATTTTCTATTTAAGGATTTCGGTATTATCTTTTGCCTGTTATATCTAAAAATGCTTTTGCCTGTGAAAGAAATTCGTCGCAGATTTCTGCAATTTTGCCTTCATATTCATCCACCCTTGAAGGAATTATCCATTTTTCATAAATGCTTCTCATGAATTTTTGCGTTGCGCTTTTTTCAAACTTGCCTTCATAGTCCCTTACCAAAGTTCCTTTTATTTTTACTTCAACTGAACCCTTGTTCATTTTTACTTTTGTTCCATTTTTTACTAACTCTACATCTTTTAATTCAATTATTTTAAATTCAACCTTGATTTCAAATTTGAAATAATCTGTAACTTTTAAGAAACCTTTCCATTCAATGTTAATATCTTTTGAGTCGCCTTTTATTTTTTCTTTGTAAGCAGTTTCTGTTAATGTGAAATTTTTTTCTTCTGAAAGCCAGAGATAATCAAATTTGTAAAATGCCGGAAAGTCCAGAATTCCGTCGTATTTCATCTTACTTGAGAATATGTCTTCTTTTTCAGCCATTTTATTTTTCCTCTTTTAATTGGTTGGGATTTTTTATTTAAATATTCTTCTGTTTTTAGTTAAGAAAGTTTTATAAATGAATTTTATTGATAATTACCATGACAAATGGAAAACTTGTTCAGTTTAGACGAGGACGGCATAGAATTCATGAAAGGCATTTTTTAATTGAAATAGACGGAGTTTCTTCAAAAGAAGAGGCAGGGAAATTTGTTGGCAAGAGTGTTTCTTGGAAAAGTCCTGCTGGGAAAATTATTAAAGGCAAGATTGCAGATGTTCATGGAAATAAAGGAGTTGTTCGGGCGATTTTTGAAAGTGGTTTGCCAGGGCAGGCGATTACGACAGAGGTTGAGATAAAGTAAATGGCATCATTAACTGAAATTAAAATTTCGTTTGAATGCTTCCATTCAAGCGCGGAGACAGAATGGCATCATTAAGAAAAGCAAGTGCATATTCAAAACGGAAAGTTGTTCCTTATACTCGTGTGGGAAAGAGGAGACAGGATTCTTATGTGAAGACGGTTCCACCGCAGAAGATTGTGAAGTTTGTTATGGGAAATGAGAAACTTGCCAATGCAGGTAAGTTGCCTTATGTTTTGACTGTTGTGTCGACGGAAAATGTTCAGATTCGGCATAATGCTCTTGAAGCGTGTCGTCAGTATATTAACAAGAAATTGGATAAAGAACTTTCCGGGCAGTATGTTTTTCGGGTTGTGCCGTTTCCGCATCATATTCAGAGAGAGAATAAGATGCTTACTGGTGCCGGTGCTGATAGAATGCAGACAGGAATGCAATTGGCTTTTGGAAAGTCAATGGGAAAGGCAGCAATTATGAAACCGGGTTCTAAGATTTTTATTTTTGCTTTACCGACGCAAAAATCAGTTGCTTTTGCGAGAAGTGTAGTAAGAGAAGTTAAATCCAAACTTCCCTGCAAGGTAAGAGTTGACGAAATCAACTCCGCTTCGCGATGAGACTCTCCATTTGAATAAGGAAATCTCATAAAGAGTTGACGAAGTGAAGCAAAATCCTAAGAAAGCTTAATCTGTTACTTTCTTCAAATGGTAACAACCGAAAGATTTAAATAGTTGGAAGATATAGAAATAACATGGAAAATAAAAAAAGATATAATGAAATGAGCAAGTTAGGTTTTCAAGGCCTTTCTAATTGGGTTTTGAAAAATCGTGTTGCAAACTTTATTGAAAATGGAGCAAGTGCTATAAGTGTAAGAATTCCGAAGAAAAATGGATATGTTTACAGCGAGGCTGATATCTTAAGAGATGAAATTATTTCTAAAATTAAAACTGCAAGAAATTATGAAGATTTAGACAATATTGGAAGAAAATTAAATTACGCAATTGATAATGGAATCTATGAAGTTGGTATTGCAAACCTTCAAGCAGAAGCATCAAAAAAAATGATAGCAATTTACAATAAATTGGGAGAATATTCAGGAGAATAAAATGGCAGAAAAAGAAAAACTACAGGAAGATATTAAGAAAGAGAAAGAAAGAGAAGTTGCTTTGAAAAATCTTAAGGCAGGTTTGGTTGATGTTGGAGCAAGTTATTTTGTACATAAGTCAGAAGATTATGGTAAAGCTGATAATTCTGCAATGGAGAATTACAAATATTTTCCTGCATTTAATTCTGGAATAAAATCTTATGATGAAAATGGCGATGAATATGATGTCTTACAAAATTCTGTTTTGGCTTCAAGAGAAGAAGATTCAAGATATAGTGGAAATGTTTCTGAACTTAAAATAATGAAAGATTGTGCTGCAATAATTGGAGAATCTCTTAATTCAATTAAAGTAAGCGACCTTGTTAGTTTAATGGGTGCTGACATGAAACTTAAAGATAAATTCAAAAATGCTTATGTAAGTGATATTGCTCCTAAGAAAATGTCTAAGGAAGAATATAATAAATTGCATGATGAACAAAAGAAAGCAATGAAAGCTTCACTTGAAGTTTATCAAAATTTAATCGAGAGTTATCAAACTTATCTTGTTAGAACAAAAGTTTCAGAAGCAATGGCTGAAAGTGCTAAAGAAATTCCAAAAGGTTTAGAAGCAATTTTAGCTGAACCAGAAAAACCAAAAGAGGAATAAAATGGCAAGAAAAGGCACAGTTAATACAAGAAATTTTGCAGATTATTTTATTAATTTTTTTGGATGGAATTCTAAATTTCCTTTAAATTCAAAAGCAGATATTAATTTAGCAACCAAAACAATTGCATATCAAAGTGATGATATTAAAAATAATCCTGCAGTCAAGAGAATGTTTAATTATCTTGTTAGAGAAGCAGGAGACGATAATAAAAAATTAAGGGAAATGAATGATTCTACAAGATATATCTTGAGATTTCCAAAATTGAAAGGAGCTATTCTTGAAAATTTTTTTGAATATAAAAAAATTTAAAATGGCAGACGAGGTTGAGGATTCTTATAACAGTACAAAATATTTTTTTGTGAGTGGAATTGAAGATTTTAATGATTTTCGAAAAAAAATTTCTGAAAAATTTATTCCTCTAAAAATTGGCGGAGAAAATGGAATTTATTCTGTTGGAAAATCTTTTGTAATGCCTATGAATTCTCATAAAGCAATTCTTATTAAGAATTATACAGAAGGTTTGGATGATTATATTAAAAAAGAATTTAATGTTAAACTTTCTTAATTACATAACAATTTCTTTAACTAATCTTATCATTGTGTCTAAGAATTCCTCGGCTTTTGCCTGCCATTCATCAATTTCAACGC
>Ga0315544_1000697_pt1 | contig 29714 bp, 21 predicted proteins | sample SalMarSW160130MG_2_FD_202543 | JGI IMG/M metagenome (GOLD analysis project Ga0315544, IMG submission 202543) | Salt marsh sediment microbial communities from the Plum Island Ecosystem LTER, Massachusetts, United States - Salt Marsh Sediment SW1601-130 ... | reverse complement strand
AGTGACGCCCTTGACGGGCTGGGCCTGCATCGGGCCGAGTCGTTAGGAAGCTCCTATATAACCATCGGTGCTGCATTGGAAGCCGACAACCTGGCGCAGGCCTTGGATTTGTACGCCGACATAATACGCCAGCCGCGCCTGGAAGGGGACCAGTTTGAATTAGTCAGGCAATTGGCAATTGACGAGGTGTATGCTTTAGATGACGAGCCTCGGCATAAAGTTATGCTTAAGCTGCGAGAGCGATTTTATCCACATCCCTTGGGGCGCAGCACCGTCGGTGATATCGATGAACTAAAGAAATTGACCGTAGAGAAAACGCGAGAGATTGTAAAGAGTAACTTTAATCTTTCGCAGACGATTTTTGCGGTTGCAGGCAAATATGATTTTGATGCAGTTTGCCGGCAAATGGAAGTACTATTCGAAACGGACCGGCAGAAGGACCTCAAGCCGATTACATTTAATTCCAAAGCCGGCGGATATACACATATCAATAACGATTCCGCACAAGTGCACATCGGCCTGATGACCGGGACTGTGACGCCAAGTGATGATGACTACTACAACGCCAGGATGGCGGTGTCGGTGCTTTCCGGCGGAATGAGTTCCAGATTGTTTACAGAGGTAAGAGAAAAAAGAGGGCTGTGCTATGCTGTCGGCGCAAGATATCACGGCCTAAAAGAAGCAGCGGGTATAATGTGCTACGCAGGCACGACGCCGGGTAAGGCCCAGGAAATGCTCGAATGTGTTATTGACGAATTCAATCGGCTCAGCGAAGGAATCAGCGATGAAGAGATTGCCAGGGCCAAAGTAGGCTTGAAAAGCGCTCTAATTCTGCAAAGTGAATCGTCCGGCAGCCGGGCAGGCGCAATCGGAGGCGATTATTATATACTTGGCAGAGTGAGAAGCCTGGACGAAATCAAAGATAAGATAGAAGCAACTAACGTCGATTCGGTTTTGGGCTTTTTGCGTAAAAATAAGTTTAAAGATTTCACGGTCGTGACAATCGGCCCACAAGAACTGACCATCCGGTGACATAAAAAATGGAATTTAAGCAAAAGAGATTGACGAACGGCCTGGACATAATCGGCGAGGTTAATACGTCTGCTAAATCGGTTGCGGTTGGTTTTTTTGTCAGGACCGGTTCCCGGGACGAAGCCCCACAAATTAACGGAGTATCGCATTTCTTAGAGCACATGCTGTTCAAAGGTACTGAGAAGTTAAATGCCTTTGAGGTCAACAAGGCCTTCGACGGAACAGGGGCACAGTTCAATGCCTTTACCAGCGAGGAAAATACTGTTTTTTATGCGGCGGTCCTGCCGGAGTATGTAATCGAGGTCACAAGGCTGTGGATAGAGCTGATGAGGCCGGCTCTTAGAGATAAAGATTTCAATATTGAAAAGAATGTAATCAAAGAAGAAATTGCGATGTACAAGGATACACCCAGCTTTGATGTGATGGATAGATGCAGAAGGCTGCACTTCGACAGCCATCCCTGCGGCAACAGTGTTCTTGGCAGTGAAAAAAATATAGATAATCTTACGGTTGAGCTGATGCGTGATTATTTTGCCAGCCGGTATGCGCCGGACAATATGATGTTCGCATGCGCTGGTAATTTCGACTGGGGCCAAATCTGCTCGAAGCTGGAAGAATCCTGCCTGGCGTGGCAAGGCCGTTCCGCCGCCAGAAAATTAGAGCACTTCCAAGGCAGTAAAAAGAAGGAAAGAATTGAAAAATCAAATCTGGCCTGCGAACATATATGCCTGATAAGTCCATGCGTCTCTGCGCAGGACCCAGGAAGGTTTGCGGCGTCGCTTTTTGGCGTTATCGTCGGCGATAGTGTCGGCTCAAGATTTTTCTGGGAGCTTGTCGATAAGGCATTAGCAGAAGCAGCCACGATGCAATACAGCCCTATGGACGGCACGGGTGCATTGTACAGTTATATCCGCTGCAGCAGCAAAAATGTCTCTAAAGTGCTCGATATCGTTCAGGGCATCTTTCATAGCCTGTCCGAGGAAGGTATAATTGAGGATGAGCTACAGAAGGCAAAAAATAAGGTCTTAAGCGCATTGGTAATCAAAAATGAGCTGCCGATGGGTCGTCTGATTGATCTGGGCTTTAACTGGATATATTTGAAAGAGTACCATATTATAGAGGATGATGTTAAGGCTGTTAAAGCTGTTACCGTTGATGAGATTAATTCACTGATAGAGCAATTTAATCCGGGTGATTTCACACAATTTTCCATAGGGCCTGCACATAATGAGTAAGGTGGACAATAATAAACGAGATGACGATGATGTCCTTCGCGCAGGCGATATAATACCGCCGTATAAAGTTCAGCCTGCACAGAATTCAGCGAGTTCAATGGAGCAGCGGGAGAAACATGAAATACCAAGATTTAACTTGGCCGAAGAGATTATGGCTGAGCAGCGAAAGGTCGCCGCTGTAAAGAGAAAAGCTCCCAGCCGAAATGGCGTAATCCCGATCCGGCCGCAAAGCAGGACTGAATCAGTTAGACATATGGTTATGCCGCCTACTATGCTGTTATTTGATCAGCAGCAGGCCATAACGGAGATTGTGGCAAGGGACATCGTGCAAATGCGCCGAGACTTTGTTTCCAGTCAAAAGCAAAGCTTTAGGCCATGAAGGCAGGCGTAATCCCGTCAGGGATGGCTTACGCCAGAAGAGCGGTGGGGCAAGCCCCACCCTGCTTAAAAAGCCTTCGCGATTTGCTTTGCTTTTTCTATAGCTTCCGCCTGTTTCTGCTTAGCGACATCGGCACCGCCGGCGAGAGTCGGCTCAACAATTACAGAACGAATATCAGACAAACCTATAAAGCCCAATATAAGCTCCAGATATTTCGTCTGCATATCGAAGGCCTTGGCGGTGTCCGCTGAGTATTCACCGCCCCGCGCATAAGCTATAAAAACCGGCTTATCTTTTACAAGTCCCTCGTAGCCGCCGTCCTCTCTGACGCTGAAAGTGTAGCCTGGCTGGACAATAATATCTATGTATTGTTTCAGCCGATATGGAATCGAAAAATTCCACATCGGCACCGCCAAAACATATTTGTCCGCCGACTTAAATTCATCTATTACAGAAACGATTTGCGCCCATGTCCGGCGGTCCTCTTGCGTATGCTCTTCGCCGTGCATTATCCTGTATTTCGCGTTGGCAGCCGGCAGGTCAAACACCGGCAGCTTTTCCCGAAAAATGTCGATAGTCTTAATCTTATCGTCCGGATGGCTCCGGCGATAAGATTCAATAAATGCGTCGGCTACCGCAACTGAATGAGAACGACCGGTGCGGGGTGAGGCCTTTATGTATAAGATATTGCTCATAATAGTAACCTCCTTGAAAAAACTTCAAGCTACAAAACTCGCAGTCTTACAGACATTAATTAATGGCTAAGCCATAAAATACTGTGGCAATTGTAATTTGTTTGCTGCAAAGATTCACAGCTTTTCCTCAACATTTTGTTTCGAGCTGCTGCTGGTGTAATTACGCAAATTACTCAGAAAAATTGTCTTCGGCGAATAATCGATTATTTTTAATTATTTTAATTGATAATTGGCCGGTTCTCGGGTATAATACCGCTCCTTTAGGGCATATTCTTATGGTCTCTCAAGAATATTCTCTTGTAAAGAAAACCGAGAGACAGTTTTATGGCTATTAGTAGGCCGAAGGAGTACAGTAGTGAGTACAGGTACAGTAAAATGGTTTAATGGTAAAAAAGGTTTTGGATTTATCACGCCCGATGACGCTGGTGAGGATTTATTTGTTCATCACTCAGAAATCAAGGTGAACGGCTACGCCAGTCTTGAGGAAGGCCAGAGGGTTGAATTCGAGATCGGACAGGGCAAAAAAGGCCCATGTGCGACCAATGTAATCCCTGGTTAATCTGAAGCAGCACACCGGAAAAACCAACGGGCTCCGCTAACACCGGAGCCCGTTTCATTTTGATAACGCCGAATAACAGATTAACCCATCAGTAAAAAGAACCCCCCAATAAATTGGGGGGCTAAATACAATGGAGGGGGCTAAATATTTTTGGAAATTTTATTGTGGGACTTTACATAATTGATTCTTTTTTTCAAAGTTTGTTCATCGAAGCAATAGCGTTTGTCGAATCCTTTTGTCCAAATTCTGCCTGACAAACCTGCTTTGCGAAGTGCAACTTGCGCAGAATTTTTGTAATGGGTGACAATCGAGCCTATCGGCTGAGTAATATAATCAGCAACGATATGTACATGGTTCGAGCGTACCGACAGGGCGTGAATTTCTTGATCCAGTTGATTTGCTTTTTCAAATATTGCCTTGACGACGATTTCTCGATGGGTCTTTGAGAGTCCTATGGGTTCTTTAGAAAGGTTTTGTTTATTTGAATTGGCAAGTGACTTGTTCGCGAGATAGGTTATTCCATTTTTAACGAAGCCGCGTTTATCTCCCTGCAGCCAGGTTCCGTACGTTGTCCAGGTAATCATATACCCAAGGGTTTTTGCCATGAAAACAATTGTATTTGTTTATGATTGTTTTTCAAATATTTATGTTCTTCCTTTAATATTTAGCCCCTTAATTTATTAAGGGGTTTTGTTTGATACGACATACGATATACGCACGACGCAACACGATTTTTTGCTTTTTGTTTACGTAGATTCCTCGGACGCGTAGAATATCGTTATGAAACTCACCATCGTAATAAAACTTATCATTTGTTTGGCCTTGACCTTTTCCGCTGCTCTTATCGGCTCACTTTTTACCCGCAGTGCCGTTACCGATTGGTATGCTACGCTCAATAAGCCTTCTTTCACGCCGCCGGATTGGCTGTTCGGCCCCGTCTGGGCCATCCTATATCTGCTCATGGCAATATCGGCCTTTATCGTCTGGCAAAAAGGATTGGCTAATCTAGCAGTTAGAATTGCTTTAATTTTGTATCTGATTCAGTTGATTCTAAACGCCCTTTGGTCGGTGATTTTCTTCGGCTTGAAATTGCCATTGCCTGCTTTTATTGAAATCCTGCTGCTATGGAGTGCTATCGTTTTCACGATACTCGCGTTCGCCAGAGTTTCAGTGCTTGCTGCTTTACTACTTGTCCCCTATATACTTTGGGTATCTTTCGCAGCGGTGCTGAATTTCTCGATTTGGTTTTTGAATCGATGATGAACCCCCCCCGCAATGAATTGCAAAAACAAAACCCCGCAGTAAACTGCGGGGCTAAACACGCAATACGCACCACGCAATATACATCACAAATCACTTATTATTCTTGTGGTTTATAATGAAGTGCTCCGGCACGGGGAACTGCGAGCACAAAAGCAGAGACTCTTTGGCTACCTCTTCAATAACCGATTCATTGTCGATATTTTCCACTACCTTGTTGATGAGGCGAGCAATTTGCTCACAATCTTTTTCCTTCATTCCACGCGTGGTAATAGCCGGCGTTCCTATCCGTAAGCCGCTGGGGTTGCCCGGCGGAGCAGGGTCGCTCGGCACGGTGTTGTAATTCGTGACGATTCCTGCTCTATCCAACGCCTTTGCTAATTTTTTGCCGGGGACGTTTTTGTTCCGCAAGTCGATTAGGATTAAATGATTGTCGGTTCCGCCTGTCATGAGGTTGAAGCCGTGCTCCAGCAGCTTTGCCGCAAGGGCTTTTGAATTTTTAACTATCTGCTTTGCATAGGTGACAAACTCCGGCGTGTCCGCCTCGGCTAATGCCACTGCTATGGCTGTTAGGGAGTGCATGTGAGGGCCGCCTTGCAGGCCTGGAAAGACCGACCGGTCAACTTTGTCCGCATGCTCTTTTTTGCACAGCAGCATCCCGCCGCGAGCACCTCGCAGCGTCTTATGCGTAGTGGTTGAGACAATATCGGCGTATGGTATAGGGCTTTTGTGAATGCCGGCTACGACAAGACCCGCAATGTGGGCTATATCGCTGACGTGATATGCGCCGACCTTTTTGGCTATCTGGCCGAATATCTCGAAATCGATCTCACGGGGATAAGCTGTAGCACCGGAGATGATTATATTTGGGTGGTGTTTTTTCGCCAGCTCCTCGATACGGTTAAAGTCCAAACGGCCTGTTTTCGGGTCAACGGTATAAGGTACGGATTTAAAGAATCTGCTCGTTAGGGAGACATTCCAGCCGTGCGTGAGGTGGCCGCCATCGACGAGGGACATACCCATAATAGTATCGCCGGGATTTATCAAGGCTGCATACGCGGCGAGGTTGGCCACCGAGCCGGAATATGGTTGAACATTTGCATGGTCGGCTTTGAACAATTTTTTGGCCCGCTTTTGTGCTATTCTTTCGATAAGGTCGGTTACCTGCTGGCCCTCGTAATATCTTCTGCCTGGATAGCCCTCGGAATATTTGTTTGTAAGGCAGCTTCCGGAGGCCTGCATGACGGCTCTGGATACATAGTTTTCCGAGGGAATAAGGCGAATCGATCCACTTTGGCGTGCGTTCTCTTGCCGAATCAGCTCATAAATCTGCGGGTCATATTGCTCAAGAGCTATTGCCATGATATTTGCTCCTTAAAGGACACTTTTTGGATTGACTTGATATTATCAAACACCTATAAAGGGCGGGGTTTCTTATACCACAACCCTGCTTTTTATACAAGTATTTGTTGACAAATTTCGAGCCGAGATTAGGATAAACCCGTAAACAAGACATAAGAAAACAGTATTCGGTTAAAACGTATGCAAGATAATAACGAGGAAATCGCAAAGGAAAGAGTGTTCTTTGAAAGGGCCCGAGAGGCCGCTGAGTCGGGAAACTACGATTATGCCATCGAAATGTACCTTGGTGGCCTGAGTCATGCTCCTGATGCCCTGGAAGAGGGGCATCTGCCGCTTTGTGAATTAGCTTTGCACAGAAAAGGAAAAGGCGGCCAAAAACCTACAATGATGGAAAGGGTAAAACGTCTGCGAGGCAAAACCCCCCTCGAACAAATGCTTAACGCCGAGTACCTTTTTGCGAAAGATCCTGATCATCTGCCGTACGCCGAGGCCATGCTAAAGGCAGCGGTGGCAGGCGGCTATAACAAGATGGCTAACTGGATCGCAAATCTTGTCTTTCAGACTAACAATGCAATCCAAAAACCATCCTTCCGAACTTATATCCTATTGAAAGACTCATACAAGGCCTTGGGCGAATTCGACAAAGCGCTTGCCGCCTGCCAGCACGCGAGCAGGCTTAAACCTCAGGATAAAGATTTGGCGGATGAGTTTAAAAACCTCTCAGCCGAAATGACTATGGCCTCGGGCAAATACGACCAGGAAGGCGATTTCAGACAATCCATCAAAGACCGCGAGGGTCAGGAAATACTACACGCCACCCAGGGCGTTATGAAAAGCCAGGACTACCGCATGCTGGCCGTCAAACACGCCCGAGATGAACTGGCGCAAAATCCGAATCTTTCGCGAAACATATTCAATTTGGCCCAGGCCTTGTCAGATTTGCAGACAGACAAAGCCGATAATGAGGCGATAGAGCTGCTGGAAAACGTCTATAAAGCAAAAAGCGATTTCAGTTTTAAGCAGCGGGCAGGCCAATTGAGAATTAAGCAGCTCAAACGCAAATTAAGAGAGGCAAAAACAGCGCTGCAGGCCAATCCGGATAGTGCAGAAACAAAATCCAGCATTGAAGTATTGTCTGCCCAGCTAAATAACACTGAGCTGGAACACCGTCAGCTCTGCGTGCAGAATTATCCGACCGACCTGCAGGTCAAGTATGAGTATGCTGATTGTCTGTTCCACAATAAACGCCACGATGAGGCAATACCACTATTCCAGGAGGCACAAAAAGACCCAAGACGAAGGATCGCAGCAATGAATAAAATAGGCATGTGCTTTTTTCTGAAGGGCTGGCTTGCTGATGCAAGCGATGTTTTCAAACGAGCGATAGACTCCTATGAGATAAAAGAAGACCATATAGCCAAAGAGTTACGGTACAATCTGGCCCGTACTTATGAAGAGCAGGGTGACGCGGATAAAGCACTTGAAATTTATCGTAAAATCGCTCAGATTGATTTTGCATATCAGGACGTCAGTCAGCGAGTGAATAAATTAAGGAAACAAAAAAACGAACCAACCTCTTAGTGAGCATAACAAGTATTTGGTAATAAAGTTATAGTATTTTTCAGGAGATTACAGTGGCACATTCGTTATCAGCAAAGAAAAGAGTAAAGCAAAACGCCAAAAGAAGAGTGACTAGCCGAGCGCGCAAAAGCCAGACCAAGACACAAATCAAACATTTCGAGACAGCGCTGGCCACCGGCGATGTGAAAGCAGCAAGCCAGCAGTATCGGCTTTTAGCCAGGAAATTAGACAAAACCGCTGCTACAAGCACCATGCACAAAAAAACTGCTGCACGAAAGAAATCTCGCCTTGCCAAAAAACTTAATCGGATAAAGGCCAAAAAAGCATAGATGCATCCGTCTCGGGTCGTAGGGTGGTCACGGCCCATTATTTTTTCTTATAAACACATCACCCAGCCGATATAAATATCGGTTGGGTGCTTTTTTATAAGGCTTGAAAATGCCGGAAATCTTCAAAGAACGAATAATTAAATTATTAAAGCACGCCGATTACGAGCCACAGAAACTTACGCAGTTGGCTAAAGCGATAGGCATAGGCTCAGAAGATTATCCACAGTTCAAAACTGCTTTCGATCAGCTCCGCCAGGCTGGACGTGTGGTTATTGGTACAGGTAATTTGATTCGATTGCCCTCCATGTCAGGCCAGGTCATAGGAAAGTTTAGAGCAAATCCGAAAGGATTCGGCTTTGTAATGCCGCTTGAGCCTAATTCGCACGGCGATTTATTCATACCGCCTGGCGCCACATCCGATGCGATGACCGGTGACATCGTTATCGCAAAGGTCAAAAGCAGGGGCAAAAGCGGCGGACAAACGCGGCTCACCGGCGAAATAATCCAGGTCCTTGAAAGAGCACAAAATAGATTCGTAGGAACGCTTTTGAAACACCCGGAAGGGTGGCTCGTACAGCCGGACGGATCCGCGTTCTTCGAGTCGATAAGCGTCGATGATGTCACTGCAAAAGGAGCTAAGCAAAAAGATAAAGTTGTAGTAGAAATACTCCATTGGCCTACAGAAAAATACCTGGCACGTGGCGTAATTATCGAGGTCTTAGGAAGGCAGGGACAATATGAAACCGAGATTAAATCAATAATTGCCCAGTACCACATGCCGAGTGAATTTGATGCTGATTGCCTTGAGCAGGCACACCAGATGGTTACTAACTTTAATGCTGACCTGCTGGACGGCCGGGATGATATAACTGGAAAAACAATTATTACCATAGACCCCGTTGATGCAAAAGATTTTGACGATGCGATAAATCTGGAAAAATATTCCAACGGCAACTGGATGCTGGGTATCCACATTGCCGATGTCAGCAGCTTTGTCACGCAGGATTCACCGTTAGATACCGAAGCAAAAAATCGCGGCAACAGCGTTTATCTGCCCGGAAGAACCATCCCGATGCTGCCGGAAGTTTTAAGCAACGGTATCTGCAGCCTTCAGCCGGGCCAGAAGCGTTTTGTTAAAAGCGTATATTTAACATACGACCAGCAAGGAAAAGTCTTATCCCGTAAATTCGCCAACAGCGTGATGTGCTCGACGCAGCGTTTAACCTACGAACAAGCCGACAGGATTTTGAAGGGCCATACAAAAGGCGCTAAGCCGGAGGTGATTGAGCTGCTAAAAGATATGGAGACACTCGCCCGCGTGATTGAAAAGCGGCGGACAAAGAACGGAATGATACATCTGGCTCTGCCGGAAATAGAATTAGTAATGGACAAAGCCGGACGCGTGGTTGATGCCCGCCCCGCTGATGACAGCTATACACATACGATAATCGAAATGTTTATGGTAGAGGCTAACGATGCTGTCGCTTCGCTTTTAGATAGGCTCAATGTCCCTTTCATCAGGCGGATTCATCCGGAGCCGGATGCCTTGAGTATGAAAAACCTGGCTCTGTTTGTAAAAGCCTTTGGCTTTAATATGCCGCGAACACCGGACAGAAAGGCGATACAAAACTTATTAGCTGCTGTAGAAGGAGCTGATTGCGCTTTAGCCCTGAATTTGGCGGTCCTGAGAAGTTTTGAAAAGGCACAGTACGCACCGCAGCACATCGGTCACTTCGCGCTGGCCTCAACACATTATTGTCACTTTACCAGCCCAATACGCCGTTTTGCGGATTTGCTTGTTCATCGTGTTTTGCAATGCCACCTTCAAAATCGCATAGATACAGCTAAGCAGATTGCAGCAGGACAAAATTTAGTTGAAATCGGCAAGCACATCACATTTACCGAGCAGCGGGCTGAGGACGCCGAAAGAGAGCTGAAGACGGTGCTGATATTGCAAATGTTGAGCAAAAAAATTGGTGACGAGCTTGATTGCGTTATCACCGGCCTGACCAACTTTGGCGTATTTGTGCAGTCGCGAAGGTTCGGCATTGAAGGCCTTGTCCAGATGACCGATTTGGGACCTGACCGGTGGAAATACGATGTAAAATCTCAGTGCATCGTCAGCCAAAACACAGGCCTTAGCATTCGTTTGGGACAAGCCATGCAGGTTCGAATTATTTCCGTCAATATACCCGCTCGTCAGTTAAATGTGGCACCTGTTGAGCCTCTAACAGGAACAATCAGACGAAAGGAAGGCAAAAGAGCAAGAAGGCCCAAAAGACGGAAACCAAAAACTAAAAGACGAATCTGATGCTCGATATTCATTTTAATCCAATCGTGAGGATCGAGGTACGAGTGCGGATTTCTTGACTTTTCGCCGCAATTTTGCGATACTTACATAGAGTGTGAAACAAAATACACAAGCAAAAGTGAACTAAAGTGCCTAAAGTTATGTATTATAATTTTAGCTCACTTTAGTTCACTTTAGGCACTTTAGCTCACTGTTAAAGGTTATTGGAAAAAACAGATGAAAAAGCTCCTTTCGGGATTGATTATTTTGTCAATTATTGCAATCGTTGGCTGGCAGGCGTATAAAAGAATTACCGCTACTGCCGGTACCGGTTTAGGCCGAGGCAGATCGGCTGTTGCTGTAGCTGTCGAAATTCAACCAATCCGTAGAGGCATGATCAAAGACATCGGAATTTTTACCGGCTCTCTCTTTCCAAAATCACAGTTCGTCGTCGCACCGAAAGCAGCCGGCTGGCTTAAAATACTGCTCGTCAATGTTGGTGATACGGTTCAGCAAAATCAGGTAATCGCGATTCTCGAAGATGAGGAATATCGCCAGCAGGTGGAACAGGCCAAAGCGGAATTACAGGTCACCAAGGCGAACGCCGAAAATTATACCAGTGATCTCGAGCTCGCTCGGCGGGAATTCGAAAGGGCAAAAGCGCTCCGTGAAAAACAAATCGCCTCGGCCTCCGAGCTGGAAGAAGCCGAGGCTGCTTACAACGCTCATCAGACGCAGTTAAAGGTTTCACTTGCTCAAGTGTCTCAAAAAGAAACCGCTCTTAAAGCTGCAGAGCTTCGGCTGTCCTACACACGGGTTCAGGCGTTCTGGGAACATGGCGACGAGGCCAGAGTTGTCGGCGAAAGATTCGTGGACGAAGGTACGCTGCTGCAGGCCAATCAACCCATTGTTTCTGTCCTCGAAAATAAACCCTTGACGGCTGTTGTTTACGTCGTCGAAAGGGACTATCCGAAAGTTAGCGTCGGTCAGTCTGCAAACATCACTACAGATGCCTATCCCGACAAAGCCTTTACCGGCAGCATCGTTCGAATAGCGCCGCTTCTTAAGGAAAGCTCCAGGCAGGCAAGAGTGGAAATCGAAATCCCAAACTCCGAAGAGCTGTTGCGGCCGGGAATGTTTATAAGGGCCAGGATTGATTTTGCAAGTCACGATAACGCTACACTCATCCCGCTTGCCGCTTTAGTCAGAAGGAACGATAGGCAAGGCGTCTTTATTGCTGATAGAGACAATCTTAAAGCCCGCTTTGTCCCCGTGACGGTAGGAATTATCAGCGGTGAATCGGTTGAAATCAGGGAGCCGTCTGACTTCGGCGAATCGGGATTTGTGGTCACGATGGGCAATCATCTTCTGGAGGATGGCTCTGATATTACACTACCGGAAAATATTCCACCAAAAGAAAACAGCAAACCAGTGATAAGCAATGACGACAAGAAGTCTGGAGATTCAAAATGAGAATCTCGCGCTTTTCCGTCCACCGCCCCATATTCACGATTATGGTCGTGCTGATAGTAGTGCTTCTGGGCAGTATCTCGCTGTTACGGCTGCCTATAGACCTTATGCCTGACATTTCATTTCCGACTCTGAGCATTTCCTGTTCTTACGAGAACGCAGGCCCTGAAGAAATCGAGGAGATTATAACACGACCTATTGAGGAGGCTATGAGTGCCGTACCCGGCGTGGAAGAGGTGACATCCGTATCTGTCGAAGGCCAGGGCACAGTCCGCGTGACCTTCTCCTGGGGGACCGACCTCGATGCCGCTGCAAATGACATTCGAGACCGTTTGGACCGTGTTGTCCGGCGTCTGCCTGAGGAAGCCGACAGGCCTACCCTTCGCAAATTTGACCTCGCAAGCTTTCCAATTTTAATTCTTGGCGCCTCCAGCAAATTAGACCCCATCCAGGCTCGGCAGATTATTGAGGACCAGGTCAAATATCGCCTCGAACGGGTGCCTGGCGTAGCTGCCGTTGATATTTGGGGGGGCCTTGAACGCGAGATTCACGTCAGTCTCGACCCGGCCAAGATTAACGCACTGACCATACCGCTTGACAGAATTATCACCGGTATTCGCGAGGGAAACGTAAACATACCCGCCGGTACTATTGAAAGGGGAAATTTTGAGGTCACCATCAGGACGCCGGGTGAATACACCGACCTGAAGCAATTGGAAGATACGGTCATCGCGGTTCGCCAGGGCGTGCCCATTCAGTTGAGAGAGATTGCTACCATAGAAGATTCCTGGCGGAAAATCACAAGAATTGTCCGAGTCGACGGCGAGCCGGGCATAAGGCTGTCGGTTAATAAGCAATCAGGGAAAAACACAGTGGAGGTCGCAAGTGGTGCGCTAAAAGAGCTCGAACGCATTAATCACGACATCCCGCAGATTAAAATAATATCTATAATCGACACATCCGACTATATTCAGCGCTCAATCAGTAATGTCGGCTCTTCTGCGGTTTACGGAGGAATTCTGGCTGTAATCGTATTGCTGGTGTTTTTACGCAATGTGCGAAGCACCGTGATTATCGCCACTGCGATTCCGGTCTCGATTATCGCCACTTTTGCCTTGTTATATTTTGGCGGTTTCACCCTAAATATTATGACCTTGGGTGGGCTGGCTCTTGGGATCGGGATGCTCGTTGATAACGCGATCATTGTGCTGGAAAATATTTTCCGAATCAGGGAATCGGAGGAAGGATTGGCCTCTGCCGCCGTTAACGGTGCCGAGGAGGTGACGTCCGCCATTATTGCCAGCACTTTGACTACGATGGTTGTCTTTCTGCCGCTGGTTTTTATGAGGGGCATGTCCGGCGTGATGTTTAAACAGCTCTCGGTCGTAGTTGCTTTCTCGCTTCTATGCTCCTTGGCGGTGGCTCTTACGGTAGTACCAACGCTATCTGCCCGTATTCTTTCTTCTATCTCACAGGATACAGCGCAGAAGATAGGTCCTCGTGCTTCGCAGAGTAGTATTGGAGGCAGTCCACAGGACGCCTTTCGGCGGATGTTCGAAATCAGCGGCCGATTTTTTAACCTTCTGGAGGACAACTATAAAAAGCTGCTTCATGTTGCTCTGAATCATCGTGTTGCTGTGGTGACCCTGGCGGTTCTTGTGATTGCCGCAAGCGCGTTGCTGATTCCGTATGTCGGTGCGGAACTGATGCCGGCTACGGATGAAGGAGAAGTAAGGGTTTCAGGCGAGATGCAGGTCGGCACACGCCTGGAGTTGATGGATGAAAAATTCAGGCTCATCGAGAAAATCGTTGGTGAATCTGTGCCTGAAATCCAAAACGTTGTGACAAGTGTGGGTGGGTCGCGATGGCGTGGAGCCGGCGGGCATACCGGCAATATGCGAATATCACTGAAGACGCAATCTCAGCGGAGCAGGTCGAGCGAACAGATTGCCGATGACCTGCGGCGCAAGCTGAGTAATATTCCGGGAATGATTATTCGAACGCGTGCCGGCCAGGGACTGTTTATCCTCCGTATGGGAACATCACAGGGCGACAGGATTGAGGTTGAAATCCGCGGCCACGACCTTGAGATGGGGGATATGCTGGCAGAGCAGGTAAAAAGCCTCGTGGAATCGGTGGAAGGAGTCACAGATGCAAGAACCAGCAGAGAATCCGGAAGCCCGGAGGAGCTGATTTTTATAGATCGCCAAAAGGCCGCCGATATGAGCCTGTCCGTATCAAAAATCGCCGGCGCCCTTCAAACTATTCTTTCAGGAACAAATGCCGGCTATTATCGTCAGGCCGGTGACGAATATACAATCTTAGTCAAGCTCAGAGAAGCTGAGAAGATGAATTTGAGTGACATTCTTGATTTGACCCTGAACAACTCCGAAGGTCAGCCTGTTGTCATCAAAAACGTCGTAAGCACAGGCCCTCGAAGCGGCCCCGTTGTAATTGAGCGAAAAGACCAGGAACGCATTGTGACGGTCTCTGCCGACATCAGTGGAAGGGACATGGGCTCGGTTCTCGCGGACATTCGACAGCGGCTGCAATCTGTACCTGTGCCGCGGGACTTTACCATCGGTTTCGGCGGCGATTATGAGGAGCAGCAAAAGTCGTTTCGAGAGCTTTTGCTTAGCTGCATTCTGGCACTGGTACTGGTCTATATGGTAATGGCCTGTCAGTATGAATCTTTACGCGATCCGTTCGTGGTAATGTTTTCGGTGCCGTTGGCCGCGATAGGAGTAATCCTAATGCTCTTTTTCACGGGTACGACTTTTAATATTCAGTCCTTCATCGGAAGTATTATGCTTGGTGGAATCGTCGTCAACAATGCGATTCTTTTGGTTGACCATACCAATCTGCTGCGTCGTCGTGACTCGATGCCGATTCGGGAGGCTATCGAGGAAGCAGGCCGAAGGAGGCTACGACCGATTCTTATGACTGCTTTAACGACCGTTTTTGGCCTTTTGCCTTTGGCCCTTGGCCTTGGTGAAGGAGGTGAAGCTCAAGCCCCGATGGCCAGGGTCGTCATTGGAGGCCTGCTCAGCTCAACATTCATTACATTGGTTTTTGTTCCGGTCGTTTACTCGATTTTTGAACCCCCGCCTGCGCGGGGGCAAGCTTGCCCCTGCGAAAGCAGGGGTCGTCCCGGTTCAGCGTCATCCGGTGGAAGTGAAGTGTGACATAATTCTAAAGAGGAATTGCTTGTGATTGCCGTAAATCTGGCTTCTGTGTTTTTGGCCTTATTGGTAGTCCGCTTGGGGATGCCTTACGGCGGGTGGGGTTTGCCCCACCAATACCTTATCTGTGGACTTCAAGCTATCATAACTGCTGAGCCTGTTGACGCGAATAGAACGGTGGCTGAAGGCCCTCTTAAGGTAGATATTCAGAAAGCTATCCTGCTGGCTATGGAAAACAATCGCTCGCTTATAGTCGAAAGGATGAATCCGGAAATAAACCGTACGTTCGAGCAGGAGGAGCTTTCGGTTTTTGAGCCTGTCCTTGGCGCCGACGTCACTCAGAGAAGATCAGTATCCGAAAGGCTGGGGCGATACGGCTCTGGTACCGAAAGTCAGACCGCAGATACCGTCACAGGCACAGTTTCGCTGAGCAAGCTCTTTCCAACCGGCACAACTGTTGGACTTGAGGGAAGCTCAAATTATACCGATTCATCTCTTTACAGCGATACTTTTACCTCTAATCGTCTCGGCGTCAGCGTAACTCAGGCGCTTCTGCAGGGCCTGGATATCCGTGCGAATATGGCTCGCGTGAACCAAGTCAGGCTCGATACGCTCATATCGGCGTATGAGCTGCGTGGATTTACCGAGATTCTGCTGGAAGAGGTCGAATCGAAATTCTGGGATTTCGCCCTTGCCCAGAAGCAGATTGAAATATACACCAACTCACTGAATCTTACCGAGCAACAGTTAGCTGAGACTCAGGAAAGAATAAAAATTGGCAGGCTTGCTGAGACCGAATTAGCCGCCGCTCAGGCTGAGGTAGCGCTCGGCAAAGAAAACCTGATAAATGCACGGAGCAATCTTGCTAAGGAGCGGCTGGCGCTGCTTCGGCTGCTCAATCCGCAGCCTTCTATCGACTGGAGCAGGGACATTGTTCTCGAATATCAGACCTTATTGCCCGGCATCGAGCTTGATGATGTTGAGCAGCACGTTCAAGTTGCTTTAAAGATGAGGCCTGACCTGAATCAGGCACGTCTGCAGATACAACGGGGTGATTTGGAGGTGGTAAGAACCAAAAACGGCCTGTTGCCGAAGCTGGATGCTTTTATAGCGTTCGGCAAGACCGGTTATGCGGACACTTTCAACAAATCTTCACGTAACGTATTTGGTGACAGTTACGACGTCGTCATGGGCCTGACATTCGAATTTCCCCCTGTAAACCAGGCTGCTCGTGCTCGGTACAGCCGTGCCGTCATCAGCAAGCAGCAGCTCCATGCAGCCCTGGAGAATCTCATCCAGCTTGTGCAGGTCGATGTGCGCTCCGCTTATATAGAGGTAACAAGTGCCCGCGAACAGATTGCTGCGACAGCCGCCACTCGCAATTTTCAGGAGGAAAAGCTCCGAGCCGAGACTGAGAAATTCAGGGTGGGTAAATCCACCTCGCTGCTCGTGGCCCAGGCTCAGCGAGACCTTGTTGCCAGTCAGATTGCCGAGATACAATCGTTCGCCAATTATCTAAAGGCTCTGGTTGTTCTTTACAGGCTGGAAGGCTCTTTGCTTTCTCGCCGGGGAGTCTGGTCGCCGGGTGGTGAACCTGTTAATCTCGACGACCAGAAGATGAGCAGCAATTGAATCAACGTCACTGCCTTCCGTATATATTTAGCCAAATGAATCGCACGCGGCTATCCGTGTTTCATTCAACAAATTACACAAGGGAAATTAAAAAATTTTTGAAAATAGACAATAAATAAACACTCACAAACGCCATATATCTAATATAGATAAGTTTTTCACCTAACCAGCATGGTTAGTTTTAAGGATATAAGTACGCCGAGCATAGGGAGTTATAGTGCTAACAGCAAAAGATGTTATGAACGGCGATGTAATCGCTGTTAAGAAGAATACTTCGATACTTCGGGCGATGGAGCTAATGCTGGAAAAAAAGATTTCTGGTATGCCTGTAGTTGAGGATGACATGACGCTGGTGGGAGTTATTACCGAGATGGATGTAGTAAATCTGGCGTACAACATTATTTACGATGCCGGCAATCTCGATAACAAGAGAGTTCGTCATTTTATGACTGAGCGGGTGGTTTCGTTCGACAAGGATGACAATTTGTTCGATGTTTGTGACTTTTTAGCGAAGAATCTTTTCAGGCGTGTGCCCATAACTTCTGCTGGAAAAGTTGTCGGCATTATCAGCGTGCCTGACATTATCAAGTATATACTGCAGGTTAGCCGAGGAATCTGTGGTAAAACAACAGGCTAAATACGCCAAAGGCGTACACTGCAGCGTATTTAGCCCATAGTTTGGAGCCCGGCTATCGTCTCGGCGAAGCGCCGAGCCGTAGCTGAACAGGGAGGGTTTGTGGGAGTCCTTAATGTGGGATTATGCTAAACACAAAAAATTTCAGCGTAGTATCGGACTTGTCCGACAAGTCAGAGTGCACTGAATTACCACAAGCTATACCCAATCCGCCGAATCCTGTCTAAGGAGGGACGGTTAGGCGGATTGGGATTATTTTCTTTCTTTAAACACATGCTCATTGGGGGGATTTCTGCAGGTTTTCTGATTGTAATCCCGTTAGATAAGATACCTTGGAAAGATTTTATCTCATATGTTTTATCTAACGGGGTAAATTCCAGGAACCGAAATGTAAAAGTTTGTCCTCCGATAGGAGTCCTTCGGACTTTTGTATCTCTTGCCCCTGATGTTCAAGTATGACCAGAGCCTGTACTCCACAGTCCACAGGATGCCTCACGGCAGATGCCCTACGGCGCTGCGGATGACGTGAACAATACTGTTGAATCTCATCCGGCGTCATTACCATAAAAGCGGTTGAAAGGGCATCAGCCGTTACAGCATCCGCAGCACAGACCCAGGCGGCAAGTTTTCCCTCGACCGGTTTGGCCTGTCGCGGGTCAATAATATGCCGGCACCACTGCAAACCTGAGCCGCTCATAGCCTGGTTTTGCAAATAGAGATAAGCTAAGGTCTGCTTGCGATTGCGAGGATTGCTTAATGTAACGGGCCAACCTTTTGTGTTGACCGGAGCATTAAGGGCTAAAGCCGAGCTATAGCCGCCATGAAGCAGGGCAATGTCAATGCTCCATTCGCGCAGCAATTCGGCCATCCTGTCAAGTGCGTACCCCTTGCCAATACCGCCGAGGTCGATTTTCATCGGGCTTCTCAATAGCTCCACCGTAAAGTCGGTCTCGTTCAATTTTATCAGGTTCATGCCTGTATTCTGCCTTGCAACATCCAGCTCGGCCTGGTTTGGCGTGCGCGCGGTCTTATCTTTGTTAAGCCAGCACTTCAGGAGAGAGCCGGCAGTAACATCGAAAGCTTTGTTGGTTTCATTATAGATATTGAAGCTTTGCTGCAGACATTCAAATGCAGCCAGACCGATTCGCAAAGGCTGATTGGCAGCGAGGTTGTTTATCCGGGATATGTCACTATTTTCAATGAATCTGCTAATCTCAGCTTCAATGCGATCAAGCTCATTAAAAGCCGCCCTCGCCGCCTGCTGAGCATAGCGTATATCGTCATGCTGAATATAAATCTCGAAGGTGGCCGCCATGGCCTCGTGGCAAAAACGGTGAACACCGGTTATTGCACACCAATCACCCTCGATAAAATTATCTGGTTGGGGATGATTCATTTCTCATCCAAAAAAGATCCTACGTTAAACGTGGGCTGAATAAAAATATATTTAGCCCCGCAATTTGTATGTGTTTAGCCAGATACGAAATACTTGGCCATCCCCAAGCTTGGACTCCGCTTCGCGGAAGTCCAGCGCTTGGGGCTGCCACACATTCTTCTTTATTGGGTGGCAGCCTCAAAGCCGTAGGCTTTGGGGATGGTTTTTTCCCCTGGCTAAATACGTACCGCAATTTATTGCGGGTTTTTTATTTGTTGTTGCAAACGGTCCCACAATTCTTTCGGCACATAGCCGCGTAATTCGACACCAGGCCGTAGTGCCAGATAAGTATCAAAAAGAGGCACATACAGTTTCTTTTGTCCCGGCGGCGGCAGCTCATATAACTTTTTTAGAAGCTCTTTCTCCACACCCGGAGAGGCAATAATAACAGAAGCATGAACTACCCTGTCTGTAACAGCGTTCCAGTAACCGACATTTGGGAAGGATCGCAGATACCACGGGAAAGGCCAGAAATCATGCTCGTCAGGACAAATAAAGTGAATCTTCGTTTTTTCCCCATCCTCAACCTTAGCGATTTCCTCTACACGCTGAACCATGGTGAAAATGTCCGTCGTTGTATGAGCGTAAACGTAAGGATTGCAAGGATCGGCGTAATATCTGAAATTGCCTAAATAAGCATGCCAGGCAAGATGGACACCACCGGCAAGCAATAAAAAACTAATAAGCAAACGAACCCAAATATGCCGCGTCAGTTTTAACACGACGGCGGCTCCGACACCGGCTAATAGAATCATGCCGTGCAGGAAGCTCAGCATACACCAGGGTGTTTTATATCTGATAGCAGAATACACAAATGTCATTATAAGCGTATAAAAGGCAATGAATCGGAGCAGATTAAAATCGACCCCGTCGAGGGCGGGCTTGATCCGGTCCTGGGCTTCGCCCTGGGTTGGAGATTTTCCTCTGACAGCAAAAATAAAACCAATTACAGCCAACAAAACAATAAGAGCTTCGCTCCAGAGTGGACCTGAGCCGGCTTTGGAATAAATGAGCATCTTCAGGTAATAATACCATGGGTGAAAATGCAGACTATTCCTTCCCGCTCGGTCAAAATAAGTGGTATAAGAGCGAACAGAATCTAAAATCCCATTAGGGTTGGAGAAAAATGATGAATAAAACAAAACTGAAATCAATACAGCAACTGTAAAACCTACAATTAGATGCCAGATAGAATTTTTAGCCCCCAGTTTCACTGGGGGTTTTCCCCATAAGCGCATCAACAAAAGCGCCAACAATATCGCACAAAACGCAATGATAAATGTTTCTTTCGTGGCGTGCATCAGGCCGAGGGACATCCCGGCCAGGAGAATCCAGAGGATTTTTTTACTTTGTGTGTAACGGTAGCCAAAAACAATAAAAGCAAAAGTAAAGCAAACCAGCAGCATTTCCTGGACGTAATACCGGCTGTAAAAAACCATTGCCGGCGAGATAGCAGTTAATATGGCGGCAAAAACAGCGCTATTCGTACCCATTCCATCGGCGATTAACAAAAGCAGCAGCACAAGCAGTACGCCGAAAAAAACAGGCACAATGCGTAGTGTGAATTCATTAACTTCGGTAAACTTTTTAGCGGAGCAGAGCCGGGCTGGTATCAGGGTCAGGTAGTTAAGCGTTGGGCCGTGGTATTCATTAGGGTCGTATGTATAGCTGCCCTGTTCCAGCAGTGTGCCGAACTTTATAGCGTGAACCGCCTCATCGGTGTGCATAGGTCGCTGTTGCAATCGAGGCAGACGAAGTGCCAGAGCAAGAGCAGATGCTCCCAGAATTAGAATACAACATATAAGGGAATATCCCCGCATGGGAAAATAGTGAATGAGTTAATTAGTAACCAATTAACTAATGAACTATTTCTCTAATCCACTATGGGCTTTCCGTAAACTTCCACTTCGATGTAATGATTCATGTCATTAACATGGTTGCCATTACTATAGAGGCGAACGTAACGGCCCTGAACACCTTTGGCGTCTATAAGCCTGCCCTCGTTGGTTTCGACGTAGTGCATATCTTTACCGACACCCAAGCCGGCTGAATTGTCGATATCATTATTAAAGATTGTTTCCACATTGGTGATGAAATCAGGGTCATCAGCGACCTGTACTACGAAGTCAAAATAAACGTGACCCTGCTTATGGTAATGCCATACAACGATAGCATATATCTCATATTCGGCTTCCAGGTCAATGGTGACATACTGCAGACCAGGCCCCAACTCAACGTAGCTGCCTTCGGAGGCTTCTTTATCTCCGTCTGTGACGTACTCAAGCTCGCCGATGATCGGCATTTCATCGCTGGAAGTTACCGGCTTTCCACGGGCGACATTCATGGTACTGACCGGTGCCAAAAACGGAGGTCGATCTTTGCCCAGCGGTTTCTCCAGATTAGGTAATTTGGCTGGCTGAGGCGTACCCACAAACATCGGCTTGGGCAGCTCGATCTCAATCGGGGCCAGCTCAACATTGGACGGCTCGACCGATGAAGCTTTAGAGGTATTTGGTTCAACCGGCTCGGTTGTGCTCTTCTGTGTCGAATTTTCGGAGGTAGTTTCCTGCGGCCCGGATTTCCTGCAGGAGCTAATGAAGCATAAAGATAGTGATAAAATTATAACAATCGAAGAATTGACAATCAGGCTAAAAGCTTTTTGCTTCATTTTCCTGTTACCTCAAAACCATAATACAATCAAATTGATATTCACATAAACCAGGTTTTTGTCCAACAACCGGAAAAGTTATGATAATTTACCAATAAAGGATTGTCAAGGCAAAGGACAGTATCCGGACAAATTTATTTCTTTAGGGCCAAAAGTAACAAGGATTCAGCATTGTACGTGTTTAGCCGGAGTAAACCATCCCCAATCCGCCATGCCGGATTGAGGCTGCCACTCAACGAGGCTATAAAGGGTGGCAGCCCCAAGCGCAGTCCCTTAGGGACACCATACGGCGCTTGGGGATGGTCTCTTTCAATATTTGGCTAAACACATACTCAGCATTTGCTGAATCCCTGTTACGCTGACTTATATAGTGATACTTGTTACAAAGCTAAGCGGCGTTTTTTAAGATGCACTTTCAGTCGAGCCGGCGGTCATTTCAACAGCAGGCGGCTCAAGACCGGCCTTAGCCAAAACGGCATAAAGCACGAATCCAATTACAAAACCGATAACAGGCGCAGGATTAATGTACTTTGACATCGACAGTTCCGGTTTAATAGTCGGCAATATCGCCACAATAAAGCCGACAGCCCAGGCAATATAGCCTGCAAAGTTGATACCCTTACGCGGCCCCGACCATTTGCATCCGCTCAAAAGGTAATCAGCCACCATTGAGCCGCAGATAGGTCCGAAAGATGCACCAATGATTGAAAACACACCAGCCAGATTCAATGCCTTACCGGTCACGGCAAGAATGATTGCCACAATTGCGCCGATGGTCACCATAACCGCTTTATTGGCCTTCGGAAACATCGTGCCGATACTGTTGGCTGCGATAAAAGAGCTAAAGCAGGCAGGAGCGAAACTTGCGATGGCAAACAGGGCGAACATCAGCTTCCCACCCGTCTGCTGGCGTATGACCGCATCGAATATATAACTTTTCATTTCAGGATTGGCACCATGAGCTCCGGCTACAGCAATGAGCGGCAGGCCACCGGCGACTATAATGGCCAAAGCGATGCCTACAAGACCGCCGTATTGGACATCTTTTGCATTGCGGTTGCCCATCCCGAAATCTACACCCGCCGCACCAGCGGTCGCAAAGAAGCCTACGACTGTTGCTATTATTGTCAAAAAACCAATGAGAGGCCGGCCACCCTCTTCGGGAGTAAACTTACCAGCGCTGCCGACGTTACTAAAGAAAACGATAAGAATCATTATAAGCGGAACGATCGGCAGAAATGTAGATACCTTTCCGAGATACTGAATACCTTTAAGAGCAACAAAGACAGCCAAGGCAGCCCAGATGATGGCCACAACAATGAACAGCGTACTTCCGGTAAATACACCTGTGACGGGGTCTTTTGCCGGTGCCTTGCCCATCGCCTGGAGGATAAAGTCTGAGGAAATGGCGATATTGACAGCTAACCAGCCGAACTGGAGAAGCCCCATCAATAAGCCTGGCATTAAAAAGCCGCCCGCCGTACCGTATGTCGAGGATCCCACTACATACAAGGGATATCCGGTCTTCATACCATACAACCCGGGTACAAGATAGAATAGAAAGTGACAAATCAAGGCCGCGATGACCAGCCCTAACAGACTCAATCCTAACCCCGCCTGAGGAAGAGTCCCCTTGGCGATCTCCATGTAGAACACGACCCAGAGGAAGATGCCCGCATACGCCGGTGCCGTGCTCTTGTACCAGGCAGTTCGATTCGCGGCAGGATTTGGCTTGGCCATACTCAAATAACTTGGCAGCATTCCATTACTCATAATCCGCACTCCTTAAAAAAACTGATATTTGATTTCCTATAAACAGGTAAATATACAGCCGCAGATTATTTGGCGGTTATCTTTTGGCCTGAATTATCACCATCAGGTATGTGTGCACGACAACCGCCAACGCGAACACTACCGCGATGTAACGATGAATATCTGCAAGAAGCTCCTGCCAATGTGTTCCGAAAAACGTAAACATGCTCAAAATAATAGACAAGATTAACGGCAAGGCCAATAAAACAATCAGCCAAAAGCTCAATTTCTGCGCAAGTTCATGCTTTCGGGGGATGGCACTATCTGTCATATCCTGTTGCAGTATTTTTTGCAACCACGGCCAGTATTTTTTGTTGAGCCTGCAATTGTACGCCCACATTACGGCTAAAATAGCAACGCAAATTGCGAAAACCAGCGCAAAAGTTGCGTGTAACATCAGCCAATAACCGGAAATAGTCTGGCCCAAAACAAGCCTGGAGAAAAAGCCGGTGATGAATAATACTACAAAGCAAAGTAGCGCCAATAAATAAACAAGTTTTCTCAAAACTCCGATCAGAGTCAGCTTTTGTGGAATGAAAAGCAAGGTAAGCAAAAAAACAAGAAATCTCAAAGGGTCAAGGATTCGCAGGCGTCGGTCGGCACCGAATAATTCGTTAGCCTTTGGCCGGAAAATAATCCAGTGGATGATAATACAAATAAATACAACTATGAAACTTGTTATAGAAACTGTACGAAACATCTCGTCTCTCGTAATCTGCTAATCTTCACCAGCCAACACTTTTGCGATAGATGCTAAAGCTTTCAAGGCGTATAACAATAATATCCCGGCCAGAATCACACACGAGCCGATGGCAACTACCTTCAGCCAGGGTCGAAATACGAATGAAAAGGCAAACAGCCACGTATAAAGAGGGCTAAGATCTTCGAATTCAACCATTTTCTTTGCTGAAATACGGTCTGAGACAACGGGAGAATCAACGGTGACCGTTCCAAAGAAGAAAGGCGAATCCGTTGCGTGACAATCCTCGCATCTACGCACGCCGAGCGATTGGGCGGCAGGCCTGACATCATGTGCTATCGGCCAAAGATACGGCTGAGCAGCAGGATGCCCTTGCTGTTTTTGCGGCTCACCTTTATCATCGAGGCTGTAAAGATTTCCACCGGCAATATACGCGGCTTTTCCTTCGATAGCTTTTGCAAGTGACACTAATGCGCTGGTAATATTTTCTTTGCTCAAATTCGGCCAGTCGCCTGATTGTGGCAGCTCCAGATTCGCAAATACTTCGCCGACGGTTTGCCTGACAACATCGAGAGCAACCGGCCTGACTTGCTTATCTACAAGCTCCGCCCAGAAGGCGGGCCATAGCAGTTTATGAGGCGCAATTTTGCCATTTGCCAGTATAAGAGCCCTTCCTCTATATCCAACGATAGTACCATGCTGCTTGGCAAAAACGGGAGCTATGATGTGTGGCAGCACCTCATCAGATTTATTCACATTCGGCGTCCCTAAGCGGTGGGCGCGCGATGTCTTTGTAAGTTGTGCCTTTTTTCCCGGCCACGGTCCAGAGTGACACGCTGTGCAGGTAAGCTTTTCAAAGTGGATCGGTGGTATGCCGGGGTGCTTAGGCACCGGTGCTCCGAGCCGGCCGGCTTGCGGTCTATTTTCGCCCTCTGATAAATGACAGCCTTCGCAGGTGCTTGTTGTAACCAACGGATTTTGTGACACCATATTTTCTTCCGCGTATCCGCGAATAATGTTGTGGTCAAGACCATTGCGATGACAGTCAACGCAAGTCAGGCCTGCTTTTAAGTGAACATCTTCATCCGTTGCCCATTTTTCAGTTTTTTCATCGTCACTCAAATTTTGGCCATCGTCACTCAAATATAGATTGGAATGGCAGTAATAGCATCGCTTGGCAGGGATTTCTCTGACGATATTGAAAAGCACCCGATTCTCATTATCGAAAGCGGCTTTGTGATAGGTAACGGCTGGCGGAGATTTTTGTCTTTCTTTAGCCGACTGGACCTCAAACGGATCAAATGGGTCGTAGGTATCGAGCATATCTTCGGCTGAGCCTGTCACGGAAGCAAAGCCGGATGAGGCGGCAGCCGCCCAGCGGAAATTGCCGCGAGCAACCTGCATGGAGTATCCGTACGTCCCTCCCTGGTCCTGGCCCGGATCGGCGTTGTGACAGGCTAAGCAATTGGCCTCTAATTTACCTGAGATGTACTGGCGCATCTTCTGTGCTGTGTCTTCGGCATCATGCTCGCCTGCGCCACCGCCGGGCGTATGTCTGCCGAAAATTTTCACGAACTCGTAGTTCGTCAGGCCCACTTGTTCAGGTCTAAAGGTTCCGGGCCACCGCCGGTGCGAAAGTGGAATCTGCGTAGCTGTGCGGGCTTCAAAGTATATCCACGGCTGGCCGAGCCGTCCGGGCAGAACATTCGGATCAGCCGCATTGAAGTGCCAGCCTTTGTTGATGATGTTATAGCTGTGACATTCGCCGCACGTCCATTTCGTTGAAAAAGGCAGAAGGACCTTCGAGCTCTCATCAATATCCGGCTTAATCTTGTCGCCTTTGACAAATTCAAAGGAAGTGGGATCAATGTCTTCAGGGAAAAGCTCTATAAGATGATTCGGCTGAGCCCTGCTGCCGTCACTTTCGTCGCCAAGCAATGTCCCTGCCGGCTCCGCTGCGGCAGACAAGCTCGGCGTGATAAGCAGCAAAGCTAAAAATGCAATCAATCCTTGCTTCAATGTTTTATAGATCCTTTGGCGAACTAAATATTTTTTGTATTTAGCCCCCCAATTTATTGGGGGGTTTTGTTCTAAACCTTAAATTCGTCCGTTTGAAATTCAAGTTTGCGTGCGGCTTCGACCGCTTCGTTTACCTTTAGTACGGTAACAGCCGTTTCGTATCCGATCTCAGCGGGGCAGTTCAGTTTCGCATTGCCTCGAATCGCGTCAAAGAAGTTCTCCAAGTGCGGCTGATGTGCAAGTTTATCCATCTTCACCGGCAGCTCATACTTGGTTGGAGGTATAGAAGCGCGCAAATCCAGAACGGCACTTGTATCAGCAGGTTTTGCCTCTTCCTCAACGATGGTCTTAAGGTAGCCCTTTTTAATCCATGGCTCCCATTTTTCCGCCGGCAGCCAGCTTTCGCGATATACGCCGTCCCAGGCCCCGGCGGCCTCAGAAATATTTATCATCCCTTCGTCCCCCATGAATGCTTCGTAGTAGCCGGCTCTGCTGTTTGTTGTTATTGTCTGATAATATGCCCTGACAGTTCCTTCTTTCGTTTCGTATTCATAAATGGTCATAACATTGTCATACCATTCGCGTCCAAGTCCTTTCCAGTAATCAAGACCGCCAGTAGCAATCACAGATTTCGGATTAGCGTCGAGGAACCAGCTGTAGATGTCAATCTGGTGCGAGCCGAGGTCAACGATAGGGCCGCCGCCTAAGCCTTTGTACCAACGCCAGTTCATAAATTGCTGCATTGATTTGAATCCATACTTTTCAAGCGTGGCTTGGTCAATAGCAGCTTTTTCGGGCCAGCCGAGCTCTTCACACGCTGCCTTGCTTCGGTTCCACTGACCATTGATAGTAGTAATCCGTCCTAACAGTTTTGCCTCTTTGATAATCTTCTCACAGCAGTGTATATAGCGCGGATTGCTGCGACGCTGATGGCCGATCTGTAAGAGCTTGCCGCTCTGGTTTGCTGCATCGACAATCTTGCGAGCGCCCTCGAGCGTATTGGACATCTCTTTTTCGCAATAGACGTGCAGCCCGGCCTTGAGGCAGGCAACAGTATGCTCAGCATGCCAGAAGTCAGGCGTCGCAATAATCACCGCATCGAGGTCTTTTTCTTTATCGAGCATTTCCTGATAGTCGACGTAGGCGTTATTCTTATGGCCGACTCTCTGCAGTGTCCGTGAAACTTTTCTCTGGTTATAAGCTTCCCATATATCACAAACAGCCTTAAAGCGGACGCCGGGTATTCTTAGGCAGGCGGTCATCAGGACATATCCTTGTGCTCCTGCTCCGAGCAGAGCTACATTTATATCATCTTCTTTCTTTGTACCACGTCCTCCAGAGGCGGCTGCCAAAACCGTCGGCGAAAATACCAGGCCTGCTGCAACGGCAGCGCTGGATTGCAAGAAACTACGTCTGTCTATGCCCTTTTCAGTTTTTTTCTCGGTCATCGCAAATTCATTAACTCCAAAAAATTAGTAATCTAAATAGGGTTTTCATTATATGAAATTGCTGCAATTTTACAAGCAAAACTGCTACTTAAGTATGGGTTTTAATATAATATTTCGGTACGCTACCGGCCCGTGATTGCCCTGGAACATAAGTGGGCCGATAGGTTCTTCCTTGCCTGTAACGCCACCCGGTGTTGGCCCGGGCATTTCGAGGTTCTCGTGCAGAAGCCGGCTGTTAAGCTCCACTTTGAGAAATTTTGCATTTTCAGTTTTTTTGCCGTCTGAGTCAAATTTGGGAGCTTGAAACTCAACGATATATTTTTGCCACTCGCCCGGCTTTTTACAGGCATTGACCGGCGGCGGAGCAGCACCGTAAATCGCTCCCATGTCACCCTGTCCCATCTTCTGCTTACCGTAGCTATCCAGCACCTGAATCTCGTACTCACCCATTACATAGATACCGGAATTGGAACCCTTCGGAACCATCAACTGCAATTCAATACGGCAATCGCCGAATTTTTCCTTAGTGTATATGTCGATGCTGTCGCCGTGCTCGCGGGCCAGATTGAGCATTTCGCCGTGACTACCGATATCAGCCAGCAGCTTTGGATCGTCGGGCGACATTTTCGCGGTGCCGGCAGCCCATTTGCTTTTTTCCTTGTCGCCTTTGACCTGCCAGTTGTCGAGGTCTTTGCCGTTGAACAATAAAACAGCATCGTCGTATTTGGGCCCTAAGTGTTTAATGCGAATATCTTTGAACTCAACGAGCATAGGCGTGCCGATATGTATTTGAAGTGCAAGCAGGCCTGCCCTTGCGGCGCCCTTGTGGTCCTTCGGGTCATTCGGATCGGTTAGACGGTCGTTGTCAATCAGCTCAATCGTCTGATAGCCGTTAAGATAATGAACGATGTGATTGCCCTGGGCGATAATTGTGTATTCGTTCCAGTCCTTTTGGGTTCCCGCGAAGCGGGGTCCCTCTTTATAGTAGCCGTCCTTTATCAACTCATCTTTGTCGGCGACTTTACTGACAACATTGTTTTCGCCATCTTCATCAATGACTACAAAGTCACCAACCTTGACTAACCAGCCACGACCAGCCTCATGGTAGAGGAAGCCCACTTTGCCAGGAGTGTTCTCGACCTCAGCCTGGTAGCCGGTGACACGCCATTTGTCGAACTCTTTGCTGCGATATTGGATACCGGAGTTGCCGTTACGGATTCGGAACTTGATTTTGAGAATAAAGTCTTTTAATTCGCTGCCACGCCAGATGAGAAATGTGTTATGAAGAGTAAGTTTGGTAAGAGTGGTTTCGCCGCGAATGACACCATCCTGGACAGACCAAAAACGCGGGTCACCATCCCAGCCGGTCAGGTCTTTGCCGTTGAAAAGCGTTTGCCAGTCATTTTCATTGTCAGCATCTGCGTTTGCGCTGGATAAGCAAAAAATACAAGAAATAAGCGATAGAATTGCAAGGATACTTTTTGTTGAATTGTTCATTTTTCCTTGTCCTCCCAAAAGGTTTTTACAATGACCAACCTTCGCGATATTCAGGTTTAACAAAGGCATTAGCCTCTTCGTTATTCGTGATTTTCATATTTTCACCGTTCCACTGCAGCACCGTATTCGGATTGAGAACCGCGAGATTGCCCATAACCACCGTTTCCGTAAATGGCCCTGCATAGTCAAAATTACCGCTCGCGGTGGGACCGTCCTTGCAGGCTCTTATCCAGTCCAGCTCATGTCCCTCGCTGCCCTTTTCAATCCTCGGCAATGTTTGAGCCGGCTGTTTGTACTCTTTCATCTTTGTTTCCGGAATTATTCGAGGATTTTGGGCGGAGGAGCCACACATTATCTTGCCCTTGTCGCCTACAAAGATCGTACCGCCATCGGGCATCTTGCGCCAAGGTTCCAGATCCTCAGGGCGCTGCGGTAGTAATCCGCCGTCATACCAGTGCAGCTTAACCGGCGGCATACCTTCACGAGCAGGGAATT
>Ga0315544_1000695_pt1 | contig 29725 bp, 24 predicted proteins | sample SalMarSW160130MG_2_FD_202543 | JGI IMG/M metagenome (GOLD analysis project Ga0315544, IMG submission 202543) | Salt marsh sediment microbial communities from the Plum Island Ecosystem LTER, Massachusetts, United States - Salt Marsh Sediment SW1601-130 ... | reverse complement strand
CCTGATCCCCGGGCCGGCCGAGAAGGCGGAGAAGAAGTACATCAAGGCCCTCGCCAAGGGGATCGTGAAGGTCCTCTCCAAGATGGGGATCAGCACGACCCAGAGCTACCACGGCGCCCAGGTCTTCGAGGCGGTGGGCCTCAACCAGGATTTCGTGGACGAGTACTTCACCGGCACCCCGACCCGCATCGGCGGCATCGGCATCGATGTCGTGGCCCGGGAAGTCAGAGCCCGCCAGAACCGGGCCTACCCACCCAAGCGCCCCATCTACCACAAGCAGCTGGCCAGCGGCGGCAACATCCAGTACCGCGCCGACGGTGAGCTTCACCTCTTCAACCCGTTGTCGATCGCCCAGCTCCAGTTCGCCACGCGGAGCGGCAGCTACGAGGCCTTCAAGGAGTACTCGAAGCTGATCGACGATCAGTCCGACCGCCTGGCCACCCTGCGCGGCCTGATGGAGTTCAGGCCCAATCACCGGCCGCCCGTCCCGCTCGAGGAAGTGGAGCCGGTCGAGTCGATCGTGAAGCGCTTCAAGACGGGGGCAATGAGCTACGGCTCGATCTCCAGGGAGACCCACGAGGCCCTGGCCATAGCCATGAACCGCCTCGGCGCCAAGTCCAACACCGGCGAGGGGGGCGAGGATCCGGCGCGCTTCGAGAGGCTGCCCAACGGCGACTCGCTCAAGAGCGCCATCAAGCAGGTCGCCTCGGGCCGCTTCGGGGTCACCAGCGCGTACCTGGTCAGCGCCCAGGAGATCCAGATCAAGATGGCCCAGGGTGCCAAGCCCGGCGAGGGCGGCCAGCTGCCGGGCCACAAGGTCTATCCCTGGATCGCCAAGGTTCGCCACTCCACGCCCGGCGTGGGCCTGATCAGCCCTCCGCCGCACCACGACATCTACTCCATCGAGGATCTGGCAGAGCTGATCCACGACCTGAAGAACGCCAACCCCCAGGCCCGGATCTCGGTCAAGCTCGTCTCCGAAGTGGGCGTCGGCACCATTGCCGCCGGTGTCGCCAAGGCCCATGCGGACGTGATCCTGATCAGCGGTCACGACGGGGGCACCGGCGCCTCGCCCATCTCCTCCATCAAGCACTCCGGCCTGCCCTGGGAGCTGGGCATCGCCGAGACCAACCAGACGCTGCTGCTCAACGACCTGCGCTCGCGGGTCGCGCTCGAAGTGGACGGTCAGATGAAGACCGGCCGCGACGTCGTCGTAGGGGCCCTGCTGGGCGCCGAGGAGTTCGGCTTCTCGACCGCGCCGCTGGTCACACTGGGCTGCGTGATGATGCGGGTCTGCCACCTCAACACCTGCCCGGTCGGCGTGGCCACTCAAGACCCCGAGCTTCGCAAGCGCTTCACCGGCGACCCGCAGTACGTGGTCAACTTCATGACCTTCGTGGCCATGGAGGTCCGAGAGCACATGGCCCGGCTCGGCTTCCGCACTTTCGAGGCGATGGTCGGACACCCCGAGCGCCTGGAGATGCGCCGCGCCATCGATCACTGGAAGGCCCACAACCTGGACTTCAGCCGGATCCTCCACCAGCCTCCTGTGCCGAGGACGGTGGGCCGCACCTGCCAGATCACGCAGGAGCACAAGATCGAGGCCTCGCTCGACTCCACCAAACTGATCCCGCTGTGCAAGCCGGCCCTGGAGCGCGGCGAGAAGGTGGAGGCCGAGCTCGAGATCCACAACACCAACCGCGTGGTGGGCACCACGCTGGGCTCGGAGGTTACGCGGCGCCACGGCGGCGATGGGCTGCCGGAGGACACGATCAAGCTCCACTTCCGCGGCTCGGCCGGCCAGAGCTTCGGCGCCTTCGTGCCTCGAGGCGTCACCCTGATCCTCGAGGGCGACGCCAACGACTACCTGGGCAAGGGTCTCTCGGGGGGGAAGATCGTCCTCTACCCGCCGCGCGAGTCGACGTTCGTTGCGGAGGAGAACGTCATCACCGGCAACGTCGCCTTGTACGGCGCCACCGGAGGCGAGGCCTTCATCCGCGGCGTGGCCGGCGAGCGATTCTGCGTCCGCAACTCCGGCGTCAGCGCCGTCGTGGAGGGCGTGGGCGACCACGGCTGCGAGTACATGACCGGCGGCCGGGCGGTGATCATCGGCAAGACGGGCCGCAACTTCGCGGCCGGCATGTCCGGCGGCGTCGCCTACGTCCTCGACGAGAGCGGCGAGGGCGGTGCCGCGGGCGGCAGCTTCGAGCGAGTCTGCAACAAGGAGATGGTCCAGCTCTTCCCGCTCTCCGATCCGGACGAGATCGCCGAGGTCCGGCGGTTGGTGGAGCGCCACCTCGAGTACACCGCCAGCCCACGGGCCAGAGCCTTGCTGGACGACTGGCAGAGGACGGTGACCCGCTTCATCCGCGTCGTGCCCAACGACTACAGGCGAGTCCTCGAGGCGCAGGCCAGGATGCGAGCCAGGGGCCTCGCGGCGGAGGAAGCCGAGATGGCGGCCTTCGAGGAGAACGTCCTGGACGCGCGTCGCGTGGCGGGGAACTGACGATGGGCAAGCCGACGGGATTCATGGAGTTCGAGCGCGAGCAGGCTCACGTCCGGCCGCCGCTGGAGCGGATCAAGGACTGGAGCGAAGCCCACCCTGCCTACGCTGAGGAGACCCTCCGCCGGCAGGGCGCGCGGTGCATGGACTGCGGCATCCCCTACTGCCACGCCGGCGCCCTCATCAACGGCCTGGCCCTGGGCTGCCCCATCAACAACATCATCCCCGAGTGGAACGACCTGGTGTACCGGGGCCTGTGGCGGGAGGCCATCATCCGTCTCCACAAGACGAACAACTTCCCCGAATTCACCGGCCGCGTCTGCCCCGCCCCGTGCGAGGGCTCGTGCACGGTGGGCCTGTCCGGGCAGCCGGTGACGATCAAGACCATCGAGGCCGAGATCATCGAACGGGCCTTTCGCGAGGGCTGGGTCGTGCCCGAACCGCCGCTGGCGCGCACCGGCTTCAAGGTCGCGGTGGTGGGCAGCGGGCCGGCCGGGCTTTCGGCGGCGGCGCAGCTCAACCGGGCCGGCCACGAGGTCACCGTCTTCGAGCGCGACGATCGGATCGGCGGCCTGCTGATGTACGGCATCCCCAACATGAAGCTGGACAAGGGCGTCGTCGAGCGGCGCGTCAAGCTCATGGAGGCCGAGGGGATCGAGTTCCGGACGGGCGTCAGCGTCGGCAAGGACATCGAGCCGGGCAAGCTCGTGGCCGAATACGACGCCGTGGTCCTGGCGGTCGGCTCCACGGTGCCCCGCGACCTGCCGGTCCCGGGCCGTGAGCTGAACGGCGTGCACTTCGCCATGGAGTACCTGACGGCCAGCACGAAGGCGCTGCTGGGCGGCGGCAAGACCCCGCTCGACGCCGCCGGCCGAAACGTCGTCGTCATCGGCGGCGGGGACACGGGCACCGATTGCGTCGGCACGGCCATCCGCCAGGGCGCCAAGAGCATCGTCCAGCTCGAGATCCTGCCTCGCCCGCCCGAGACGCGGGCTGCGGACAACCCCTGGCCGCAGTGGCCCAAGACCTACAAGCTGGACTACGGGCAGGAAGAGGCGGCGGCCCTGTGGGGCGCCGACCCGCGCCGCTACCTGGTGAACACCCGCCGCATGGCCGGCACCGCCAGGGGCCGCGTGAAGCAGCTCGAGACCTACGAGATCGACTGGGTGGCCGGCTCGCCCGGCGCCAGGCCGGAGATGGTGGAGCGGCCCGGCACCGAGCAGACGATCCCGGCCGATCTGGTCTTGCTGGCGATGGGCTTCACCGGGCCCGCACCCGAGCTTCCGGAGGCCTTCGGCTGCCACCTCGACCACCGCGGCAACATCGCCCGCGACGCCGACTCCATGACCACCGTCCCGGGCGTCTTCGCGGCCGGTGACTGCGCCCGGGGCCAGTCGCTGGTCGTGTGGGCTATCCACGAGGGGCGCCAGGCCGCCCGCGGCGTGGATCGCTACCTCTCCTTCGGCGAGACAGTCCTCCCCGACCGCTAGGAAAGCCTGGCTGGCACACGCCTCGGAGCTGATGAAGGACCCCCGCGTCATCACCCGGGACCGGCTGGACCGGGGCTGAGCCTCAGGCTAGCTCGAAGCGCTTCTCGGCCAGCTCGGCCAGCTCACGACCGATGGCCAGCGAGGCCGTGGCCGCCGGCGACGGCGCGTTGCGGACATGCAGGACCCGCCCGCTGCCGCCGATCGAGAAGTCGTCCACCATCTCGCCGTCGAGGCGCACCGATTGAGCCCGGACGCCGGACGGGCCGGGCTCCAGGTCGTCCTCGCTCAGCTCCGGCACGTAGCGCCGGACCGCGGCGGCGAAGGCCGGCTTCCAGAAGTCGCGGCCCATCTCCGCTACGCCGGACCGCCAGTAGCGGAAGGCGAGGCGCAGGAATCCGCGATCGGTCAGCGTCTCCGCCAGCTCGCGCGGGACTATGTCGCGGCGCCGGTAGCCCTCGCGGGCGAAGGCCAGGACGGCGTTGGGGCCGGCCCAGACGCCGCCGTCGATGCGGCGTGTCAGGTGGATCCCCAGGAACGGGAACCGCGGATCGTTGACCGGGTAGATGAGAGCCTTCACCAGATGGCGAGCCTCGGGGCGCAGGCGATAGTAGTCCCCACGGAACGGAACCACTCTCTCGCGGCCAGCGTGGCCGGTCATGGCCGCGACGCGATCCGACCACAGGCCCGCGCAGGCAATCACCGCGACGGTCTGAAACTCGCCGGCGGTCGTGTCCAGGACCCACTCCTCGCCCGCCCCCAGGGCGTAGCGTCGCATCCCGTCCACCCGCGCGTTCCGGACCAGCCGGCCGCCGCGCGCCTCGACCTCGGCAGCGTAGGCCCGCCCCACGACCCCGAAGTCGACGATTCCCGTCTCGGGCGAGTACAGACCGGCGATCCCCGCCGCGTGCGGCTCGATCTCCGCGATCCGCTCCGGGCCCACCGTCTCCAGGCCCGGCACGCCGTTCGCCCGAGCGCGACGAGCCAGGGCCTCCAATGCGGGCTTCTCCTCCGGCGTGACGGCGATCACGAGCTTGCCGCAGCGCTCCAGGGGTATCGAGTGCTCGATCGCGAACCGCTCCAGATCGGCCTTCCCTTCGCGGCACAGGCGAGCCTTGCGCGAGCCAGCCTGATAGTAGAGCCCGGCGTGGAGGACGCCGCTGTTGTGGCTCGACTGGTGAGCCAGCAGCTCGGGCTCCTTCTCCAGCACCACCAGCCGCAGGCGCGGCCGGCGCTCCAGGAGCCGCAGGGCCGTGGCCAGGCCCACGATCCCGCCGCCGACGAGTGCTACGTCGAACCGCTCGCCTTCGGCCTTCCTGGGTCGCTTCGCCACCGCTCGCCCCGCCTTGCCGGGCTAGGGAGCCGGGGTTCGGTCGGGGACGCCCTCGTAGGTGGCCGACCCCACGAAGCCGAACGGGCCGCCCCAGTAGCGCAGCCAGGCCCGGCCGATGACGCTCGATCTGGGGATCGGCCCGAAAGCACGGGAATCCTGGGAAGCGGCTCGGTGGTCGCCCAGGACGAAGAGGTAGTCTCTGGGCACCACCCATCTGGTCACCTCCGTCCAGGCCTCGGTTGGCTGGCCCGGGTAGAGGTAGGGCTCGTCCAGCTTCACGTCGTTGACCCACACGGCCCCGTCGCGGACCTCGACGGTATCGCCGGGTACGCCGATGACGCGCTTGACGAACGGAATGTCCTGGCCGTTCTCCCGGTACCCCTTGGGCGGCTCGAAGACGATGATGTCGCCCCTCTTGTAGTCGTTCCAGTTGGGCGACAACTTGTCGACCAGCACGTACTCGTACTGGTTGAGCGTGGGGACCATCGACTGCTGGAGGATCTGGTAGGGCTGGGCCACGAAGTGCTGGACGACGAAGAAGATGACCAGCGTCAGGAGGATCGTCTCGGCGATCTCGATGAAGCAGCCACCCCAGCGCGACTTCATGCGGCTCAGCCCTCTGCTTCCCGCGGGCGAGCCCGCGACCACGATGGACTGCCGAAAGGTAGCACCTCCGTCGAATCGACAGCGCCGGCGATCCACGATCGCCCGTTCTCCGCTATCGTGGCAGCGTGAGCACGGTCATTGAATTCCGCGAGCCGTTCCGGTGTGTCGTCGAAGGCATGGACCGGCTCCGCAGCCGATCGCGCGGGACCTGGCACTGCCGCTGTGGCGCGCTGGCCGAAACCCGCCACGACAACCCCCGCTGCGAGATCTGCGCCGCTCACGGCAACTGCGGCCTTGACTGCACGCTCAGCAGCCTCTACTGCCCGAGCTGTGGCGCGAGCGCTTGAGGGCCGGGGCGTGAAGCTGCTGACGCCACAGCCGTCGCCGGAACGCGCGAGGAGGCGGCAGATCGGGTCCAGGCCTGGGACGGCCTGGCCGAGCGGGTCATTCTGGGCGTGCCTGGTACGGCCTGAGCTCCGCCAGGCAGCGACAGGCGCCGAGGGTGCGCTGAAGCCGGGGGCGCGCCTGATCGGGAGCTAGGCCGGGGCGGCCGCGCCCGCGCCGCTACTGCTGAGGCTTGCTCCGGGGCTTCCTCTTGGGCTTCTCGGCGGGCGCCTCAGGTGCCGGCGGCGGGGCAACCGGCGGGGCGGCAGGCGGCTGAGCCTGCGGCGGGTAGCCCGGATAGCCTGGATAGCCACCGTAGCCCGGGTAGGCGGACGGCGGGTAGCCCGGAGCCTGAGGCGGGGTCCCGGCCGGCTGCGGAGGCCAGGCCGGAGCCTGAGGCGGGGTCCCGGCCGGCTGCGGAGGCCAGGCCGGCGCGGCCCCGGCGCCCGGGTACTGCGCGTAGGCGCTGTACTGGACCGGACCGAGGACGATGGAGCCGGCCACCTTGTCATGCCAGCCTTGCTTCATCTTGTCGATGCCGGTCACGACCACCAGCAGGACCATCCACAGCAGAGGGACGTACTGGAGAAGGGTAGACCCACCTCCGGGCCCGAAACTCGCCCCCGCTCCGTAGCTGTTCTGGGACAGCCAGTCGCTCGTGGGTGTCTTGGCTACCCAGTCCAGCATGAAGACAAGGCTCAGGGCGCCGACGACCTCGGCCACGCCGACCATGACGAACCACCGCACGAGCGCCCGGTCGAGGCGAAGGTTGCCGCCGTTCGACGCATCGGCCACGCGCAGGCCGAGGAGCTTCTGGGCAGGCGACCCGCCCCAGGCCATCCAGGATCCGATGAAGTAGAGGGCCATCAAGCCGACGTACAGGCAGGCCACCATCACCAGGCGTCCCATCTCGACGTCCAGAAGCGGTGCCGTGACACCGTCAAACGGGTTGTTGGCAGCGTTCCTGTCGATCTGGTCGACGGCCTGCTGGTTCAGATGCACCGCACCGGATGCGACAACAGCCACGAACCCGAAGATGCCCACCGTGATGCTGAGGAAGATGTAGTCCAGGATGAAGGCCCCGATGCGGCGGCCCATGCTGGCTATCGCCATCCCCTCTGGGATCTTGACCGAAGGATCGACGGCCGGCGCCGCGGGCGTCCATCCGCTCATCTGCCCACCTCCGTTGCTTAGTTCTGGCGTCCCCGGCGGGACTCGAACCCACGACCTTCCGCTTAGAAGGCGGCTGCTCTATCCGCTGAGCTACGGGGACACCGGATTGGCACGAATGCCGTACGTAGGGTAGCGCCGGACGCCGCGCGGGGCCAGCCCGCGCGGCCGCAAGAGTTCTTTTGTCCCATCGTTGCGGCCTCCCGGCAGTGCTAGACTCGGGGGCCTTCGGAGTCAACGGCCGCCGCGCGCGGCCGGCCACAGGAGACCTGGCTTGCCGTCGCTTCCGCTCGAGACCGATCCGGCACCGCCGACGCCATCGGTCGAGCGAACCGGCGCCCGAACGGATGCGAGCGCCGTGCCGGCCCCGGCCGCCCCTCGAACCCCGGCGGCGGGGGCTGACGGTCAGCTGGCCCTGGCTCTACAGGTACCCGTAGCCCTGCCCCACCTGGCGATCCCCGCCGAGTGGAAGGACCAGCAGCGGCTGTGGGGCCACAGCTTCCACCCCATGTGCTCGTATCTGGCCAGCTTCCCGGCCGGCCTGGCCCATGCCTTCATCGCCCGCTACACCCGCCCCGGCGACGTCGTGATGGACCCGTTCAGCGGCAGGGGCACGACGCCGCTGCAGGCATGCGCCGAGGGCCGGATAGGCGCCGGCAACGACCTGAACCCGTTCGCCCACATCCTGACCGCAGCCAAGGTGGACCCACCCAGCAAGGCCGAGGTGAAGACCCGCCTCACCGCCCTGCGCCTGGCCTGGACCGCCGTCGCAGGGGAGTGGCTGGAAATGGCCCGCGCCGCCATCGCCGATCCCGGCTCCCCCACCGTGCTCGTCCCCGCCTCGGGCAGCAGGCCTGTGGGCGGCCCCGAGAAACACCGGCCGGCCGCCCCCATCCCCGCGGAGGTCTGCCTGGCGTTCCACCCCAGCACGCTGGCCCAGGTCCTCTATCTCCGGGCCGGGCTGGACCCCGACGACCGAACAGATCGCTTCATCCTGGCCACGCTGACCGGCATCCTGCACGGCAAGAGCGGCAGCTACCTCTCGGCGGTCATGCCCAACACCTTCAGCATGGCCCCGCGCTACGTCCGCGATTTCGTGGCCCGCACCGGGTTCCGCTCGCCCGAACGCGACGCCTTCAATCTTCTCAACGGCAAGGTGCGCCGCCTCTACCGCCAGCCCGTCCCGACGACGCGGGGCATGGCCCTGCTCGGCGACGCGCGCGACTCCGGAGTCCGTTTCCGGGAGGCGCTGCGGGCCCGCGGCCTGCCCGAGCGAGCTCGTCTGGTGGTCACCTCGCCGCCCTACCTGCGCGTGGTGAAGTACGGCTACTACAACTGGCTGCGGCTGTGGCTGCTCGGCTACGAGGCCGCGGCGATCGACGACCTGCTGGACGACGCCCACCACCGCGATGCCTACCTGGTCTTCATGCGCGAGGTCCTGCGCGGTCTGCGGACCGCCCTTGCGGACGACGCCGTGGTGGCCGTGGTCATCGGCGACGTGGAGATGGATCGCGGCCGGCCCGCGCGGGGCGGCATCGGCCTGGCCGAGGCGGTCTGGGAGGCGGCCGCCGCGCCGGAGGGCTACCGGCTGGCCGGCCTGGCCCTGGATGACATCCTGGCCGGGCGCAAGATGACCAAGCTCTGGGGCGGCGAGGCCGGCCGGGCCACGAAGCTGGACCGCATCCTGGTCCTGGGAGCCACCGAGGCAGGCCGGCGGAGAGCGATCAGCGGCGCCTCGCTGCCGATCGACTGGACCTGGCCGCCACAGAGGCCGCGGGCGCTGTAGGGCCCATCCCGGCGCAGCCCCACCCAACCGCTACAATCGCGCCATGAAGCCGATGTACGCCGAGAGCGACCTGGCGGCGATGGATCCGCTCGTCCTGATGAAGAACCTGGACCACGTGCGCATGACCAGCCGGCGGCTCAGCTACATCCTCCAGCAGCAGGTCCACCTCTACACGCCGGAGGCGACCCAGCTCCGTCAGCGCATCGACGCCTACGTGGCGGCCGAGCAGCAAATCGAGGCCGAGATGGCGCGCCGGCGGCTGCGCGCCTGACCTTTCGAGCGCCTGACAGCCCGCTTCCTCTGACTCCCGCCTGGCCCGAGCCTTCGTTGGCTCCCCGCTGCCCCGAAAACCCGGGGGCGTCAGTTGGCGACCGCCAGCAGCGGAGGGTCCTCCTGCTCGTCCACCGGCTCCGGGGCAACCGCGATCGTCACGGCCGCCGGCCGCAGCGGTAGCGGAGCCATCACGCCGCGCATGAGACGCTTCCGCCGCTCCGCCTCCTCAGTGGCTATCTGAGCCACCAGGCCGGCCAGACGTGGCATCTCCGCCAGCCCGAACTCGATTCCGTGCTCCGCCAGCTCGATGAAGCCCCAGCCTCGAAACAGCCCACGGCTGGCTACCAAGCACATCTCGTCGTACAGCTCGGGCCAGCCCACGTGCCTGCGCCTGCGGCAGAAGCGGACGAACTCCAGAGCGATCCCATTGGTGGCCCGTTCCTCCTGACGCCTGCGCGAATCCATCGATCTACCCGCTCCCATTCCACCCGGGCCAACCCAAGCCCTCCAGACGACCGCGGGTGTGACGGCCGGGCCTGGGCCATTGGGCCTCCGCGCATCTCACCACCGCGGCAGGCATGGCCGCCATGCTAGGGGTGCCCCCCGTGTCAAAAAAGGGGGTTTCTCCACCAACTAGTCCACCAAGTTTTCCACAGAACAGCCGTTCGGCGATCGTCTGTTCGAGACCGTCCGCGGGGCCGCCAGAAGGGCCCACGAGCGGGCTTCCAGAGGCCGATCGGCGGTCCGCGGCGGGCGCGAGAAGGGCGGAGGCCTTGCGACCTCCGCCCGCAAGATCTCCCACTCTCGGGATCAGTTCACATGGATGACCACAGTCGCGGCGGCCTTGTCGTGCCAGGCCTGCTTCTGGGGATCGAAGGCGGCCCAGACGTAGCCGAGGTACCCGATGAGGAAGAAGCCGCCGAGGAAGTTCTCGGCCCACATCACGACCGCTCGAACAACAGCGGTGGAGCCGTCGATAGGACCACCGTCGATGGCCCGGACCACGCGCAGCCCCAGGGCCTGCTGGCCGAATGTTGCGCCCTTCTTCCACCACATCCAGGGCATGTAGCCGAGCCAGAGCGGGATCCAGAGGAGGATGCCGATGATCGTGATCGCCAGCACGATGGTCAGGACGATCAGGATGATCATGTCCAGGATGTACGCCACCAGCCTGATCCAGAAGCCAGCGTACCGGGGCGGCCCACCGTAGACGGGCGGATACCCGGCCGGGGGGTACCCCGGGGGCGGGTAGCCACCGGGAGGCGGGTAGCCACCGGCAGGCGGCGGAGGCCAGCCAGGCTGAGCGCCGGGCGGCGGGTAGATACCGGGAGGCGGGTAGCCGCCGGCAGGCGGCGGAGGCCAGCCGGGCTGGGGCGGAGTTCCCTCCGGAGGCGATCCGGGGGCCTGTCCGGGTTGGTTCTGCGAGTCGCTCATGCCACCTCCTGCCACGCCGGGGTCGAGCGGCGTTCCGCCACTCGCATCCCCACCACAGGAATGGTACAGCCGGCGGAATCGCAAGGGCGGCGGCTTCGAGCCTCCGCCCTTGACAACCTGGAAGCGCGATCTGCTAGCGCGGGTACAGCTGGGCGTGAACCACGACGGTGCCTGCCAGCATGTCGTGGAGGGCCCTCTTTCGCGAGTCGAAAGCCGCGATGGCGAACGCCAGGAACCCGATGAGCAGGAAGCAGGCAAGCGTCTCCAGCACGAAGATCACGAAGCGCACGACGGCGGTGCCCATGTCGATGGGCATGCCGTCGGCCTCGCGGACGATCCTCATGCCCAGGGCCTTCATCGCGGGAGTCCGGCCCTTGGACCAGAAGTACGGCAGGTACCCCAGCCACAGGACTGGGATGAGGAATATGCCCACGAGGGTGATGAGTAGCAGGATGGTGAGCAGGTACAGGATCGTACCGTCCAGGCTCAGAGCCATGTAGCGAGCCCAGAAGCCGCCGTAGGAGACGTAGCCGCTGAGCCCGGGGGGCGTCACAGGCGGCAAGGACGGCACCTCCGGCGGGTACGGCGAGTCGCCCGGCGGAGGCCCGGAAGACGGCCAGCCTCCGGGCGCACCCTGAGGTGCCGGAGGCCAGGCACCCTGAGGCGGTGGCTGAGGGGGTGGTTGCTGCGAGGCCATGATGTGCTCCCACGTCTCATTGCCCGTCCACGGCGGTCCGCCCGCCCAGGAGCCAGGCGCCGGCGCTCATGCTATCAGCCGCAATCCGGAGGCCGAGGCTCCGAATGGAGAGCGCGCCGTCGATGCCCGTGGCGGGCCGCTACCGGCGCCGAGAATCTGAGAGCGGAGACCTCGCGGCCTCCGCTCTCTCACTCTTGCCAGCCGAGGCTACTTGATGACCACGGTGCCGGCGATCTTGTCCGCCCAACCCTGCTTCTTGGAGTCGAAGGCGACCCAGATGACGCCGATGAAGATCACCATGAAGGCGATAAGCAGGCCGATGAAGCGGATGATCGACGTGCCGACGTCGATCGGGCCGCCGTCGGCTGCCCGCACGACCTTCAGGCCGAGCGCCATCTGGCCGACGGTCGCGCCCTTCCAGGTCCACATGATCGGCATGTAGATGAGGGGGCCGATGACGGTCACCGAGAGGAACAGCATGATCACCCAGTCGATGATGTAGGCGACGACGCGGATCCAGAAACCAGCGTACTGCGGGGGCTGTGCTGCCATGAGCCTCTCTCTCCCTTGACAGTCCCGGGCTCAGTGCTGGTCCTCAGACTCCAGGCTCGGCCGGGCTCTGTGGGTTGATCGTAGCGATCCACGCAAGCCGCCACACGGCGTCTCTGCACGCGGCACAAAGAGAACGCCCCCGGGGCGCGGTCCGGGGGCGTAGGTGTCTGCGACTGGTACCGCATATCGGATTCGAACCGATGATCTCCGCCTTGAGAGGGCGGTGTCCTGGGCCTCTAGACGAATGCGGCGCGCTGGCGGTCCGCGTTGCGGCGGGCCGGGCGGGATGATAGCAGGCCCGGCGCAGGCGCGCCATGGCGGCGGAGCGTCGATGTGCGCGGCCGCACCGCCCGTTGCGGGCCGGCGCTACAGGCGGTGCGATTCGAGGAAGGCGCGGACGCCTTCGGCCACCTGCTGGTAGCTCTGCTCGCCGATGATCAGGCCGAAGTGTGAGTGGGCCCCAAAGGGCTCGTATACGCCGCCCAGCCAGTCGGCCAGGCGCTCGGCTCCCGTGGCGGACATCGTGCCGTCCAGGCCGGCCCCCACGACCAGCATCGGGATGCCTGCCAGGCGCGAGCGCTCGACGGCTATCCCTTCCACCACCTCGCGCCGTACCGTCCCCGACTCGTACGGCTTCTGGCCGAAGAGGTGCTGGAGCCGGATCACGTCGTCCAGGGTCAGGTCGCGGTTGTCGCGCAGGAGCTTCTCCGGCAACGTCTCCCAGCCGATGTAGTCGCGGCCGTAGACATCCGGGATCTCGCGCAGCTCGTGCGGCCGGGCGGGCAGCCGCAGGTCTCGCGGCAGTTCACTGTCCAGCAGGACGACGGCCGCTACCGGGAAGCGCTCGGCCGCCTTGAGGACCAGCAGCCCGCCCAGGCCGTGGCCGATCGCGACCGAGGCCGGCCCCAGCTTGGCCATCACCGCCACGACGTCGTCGACGTAGGTTTCGAAGTCCGTGAGCGTAGGGTCGGCCGTGGCCGACCAGTAGTGGTTGCGCAGGTTGAGGGCGTGACCCTCCCAGCCTCGGCTGGCGAAGTAGGAGAGGTAGCGTTCCCAGACCCACGACCCGGTCAGCTCGCCGTGGACGAACAGCAGCGGCCGGCGGCGCGAACGCCGCTCCGGCATCCACGACTCCACGTAGAGCCCGCGGTCCGGGATCTCGATCTCGTCCTTGCGAATCGGCCGGCCGTTGGCGCCGACCGGGTGCGGCCTGGCTACCCGCAGACCCTCGGGGAATCCGTCGTTCATGTGCCTCTAGCGTTGCGTCGGGGGGCGTCCGCCCTCCTGTTCACCATTCGTGAGCGTTGATGATGAGCCCTGAGAGGGCCTTTGGGTAGAAGTAGGTCGATTTCTGCGGCATGACGTCGCCATCGGCGGCGACCGCGGCGATCTGGGCCACGGGCGTAGGATCGAGCAGGAAGGCCATGTCTGCTCCATCCGTGGCCGCCTCCACGATGTCCAGGGCCTCGGGCACGGACTTGGTGTAGGCCAGGCGCCCGGACGCGATGGCCTCCCGATCGATGCCGCACAGCTCGTCAAGGGCAGTCTGGAGCAGCGTCACGTCGAGTCCGCACAGGGCCTCTCCGCCGGACGACAGCAGCGGAGCGAAGGCCGACCGGTTGGCCCGCAGGATGGCCCCGCCGGCTCGCGTCCAGAGACCGATCCTGCCCTCACCGCCGGGCACGGCGTCGACGGGCACGAAAGCCGCTTCCAACTCGACTCGATCTGCGACCGGCCGAACCTCGAACAGCTCGGGGGCACGCGCCATGAAGGCCGAGACGCCCTGCTCCCCCAGGCCACGGACGATGCGGTGGGTGGAAAGAACCGTCAGCCTCTGGCTGGCAGACTCCAGGAAGAGCGTCAAGACGTAGTCCGAAGCCGGCTCCTCGCCCGGAGCCCCGGCAGCGGTGCTGGCGGCGGCTCGCTGCTCGTCGCGATAGCGCAGCGCCGTCTCGTAGCGGTGGTGGCCGTCGGCGATGGCAATCGGTCGGGCGGCGGCCGTGGCGATGAGCGAAGCCACTGCCGCCGAGTGCGGCCCGCCGGCCGGCACATACCAGAGTCGATGGCGGACCCCGTCGTCGTCCGTCACGTCGAGGTCGGGGGGCGTGGCGGCCATGGCCCGCATCGCCCGCACCGATTCCCCGCCCGGGTCGTCGAACAGGCCGACGATGGGGCTGGTGTTGACGCGTGTAGCCCGCATCAGGAGGTAGCGGTCTTCCTTGGGCGCGGACAGAGTGCGCTCGTGGGGCAGGACTCCAGACCCCGGCCCCAACTCCTCGAGCCGCAGCCGGGCGAAGAACCCGATCTGGCTCCGCCTGGCTCGGGTGCCGGGCACGGCGTAGGCCTGGTCGTAGACGTAGATCCCCGGCTCATCATCGAGGCGCAGAGTGCCATCCTCGCGCCAGGCAGCCAGCTGCTCAGAGGCGCGGCGGTAACGGGCCCCGGGCTCGTCGCCGGGCAGCGACTCGGGCAGGTCGATCCGGACGGCGTTGACCGGGCTGCGATCCAGAAGCTTGCGCTGCAGCTCCGGCCCGATTACGTCGTAGGGCGGGCAGACCACCGCACCCAGGTCGCCCGCCACGGCGGGATCGAAACGAAGCGCGCGAAACGGTCGAAGGTGCGGCAACTTGCTCCTCGGTGCGCGGGTGGGAGGCCCGCGGCCTGCGACCGCGCAAACCCGGCCGCCGATTCGACCGTGTGGCAAACCCGCCGCGCTGATCGTAAGTCAACCGGGCCTCGCCGGCCAGATCGCGGTCCACGGGCAGGCTCAGCCCGCACCGCGGCAGCCGGACGGCAACTCGATGCAGGTTCTGGCGCACGCTGCTACTTTTCCACCATGAGCCTGCAGCCCGTTGTCAGAAGCGCCTCGCGCGCAGCCCAGCCTGCCTCCGAGACACCTTCGCCTGCGCCCGCCGACATCGGGAGCGACGAGCACTTCGAGCATGGGACAGACGCCGACATGATCGGGCGGCGAGTGCGCACGGCCAATCCGCTCGTCACCCCCTCGCCCGGCCCGGGCGCCTCCTCGACGTTGCGGCGCGAAGTTCTCTACGCCCTGCGCACCGGCGGGCCCGCCTCCCCGGACCAGATTGCCGAGCGAGTCGGGGCCAGCCGCACCGGCGTCCTGCAGCAGCTTCGGACGCTCGAGACGGCCGGCCTGGTCACGCGCAGCCTGGCGCGCCACGGCGTGGGCCGGCCGCGCCATGTCTACGACCTCACGCCTCCGGCCCAGGATCTGTTCCCAGCCAACTACGGCGCGCTTACGCAGTCGATGCTCTCGGCCATCAGGACCGTTGGCGGGGATGAGCTGATCCACGAGATCTTCGAGGTGCGGCGCGAGATGCTCAAGGCACGGATCCAGCGGCGCTTCGAGGACCATCTGCCGCCCGACGCCACTCTCTGGGATCGCGTGCGCGAGGTCGCCAGCTACGAAGACGAGACAGGGTATCTGGGCCGCGCCACCTGCGACGCCGCGGGCACGATCCGCCTCCACGAGCACAACTGCGCCATCTCCGCGATCTCGGGCGAATACCAGATCGCCTGCGACCAGGAGCTGCAGCTGTTCGGCGAGGTCCTGAACGCCCGCGTCACGCGGGAGAGCCACATCGCCTCGGGTGGGCGCAGCTGCACCTACCGCATCGAGCCGCTGGACAAGTAGCCCGGCGACCCGCGGCGCCGCCTATTGCTCTTCACGCTCCACTTCGTGGCGGGTGGCCGGCCGAACGGCCGGGGTCGGGGCGGCGTCCGCCGCGGGCACGAACGAAGCCGCCATCGACGTCTCGGCCGCGGCCAGTTGCTCTTCGTAGCTGAGGATGCCCAGCCGCCCCAGGGTTGCCAGCTCGTCGCGGATGTAGGTCCGCAGCATCTCCGGGCCGTCGGTGCTGATGGCGAAGCGAATGCCGTTGCGCCGGAACTGGTCGAAGATCCAGCGGAACTCCTCCCACCCGGAGACCACCTCCGTCTGCAGGTTCGATGTCGGGCAGATCTCCAGGACGATCCCGCGCTCGCGCAGCAGACCCATCGTTCGGGCGTCGTAGGCGCTCTTCACGCCGTGGCCGATACGGTCGGGCTCCAGCTGCTCGATCACTTCGGCCACCTCTTCGGCCGGGCCGACCTCGCCGGCGTGGACTGTCACGCCCAACCCGGAGCGGCGGGCACAAGCGAAGAGCTCGCGGTAGTCGGCAACCCGGAAGGCGGATGAGTCCGGCCCGGCGATGTCGATGCCGACCACTCCCCTGCTCCGCCAGGCGATCGCCTTGTCGACGATGATCTCGTTGAGCTCATAGGGGAAAGCACGGTCCAGGCAGAAGATCAGGCCGGGGCGGATCGGGTACTCGAGCACCGCCCGGTCCATGCCCCGCAGGGCGGCAGCGATGATGTGGTCCAGGTCCTGCTCGCCGCCGCGGTTGCGCTTCATGGGGTTGAAGCGCAGCTCCATGGTAGTGATGTTGTTCTTGCGGTAGGCGCCGCCCACGACCTCGTAGACCGACCGCTCCATGGCCAGGGGCGAGGACTGGATCAGCTCCGTCCAGTGGAACAGCTGCAGGTAGCCGTCGAAGGAGTGGCCGCGTTTGGGAGAAGCCGTGACCATGTCGCGGAACTCCCAGTAGTCCTTCGTCGGCAGCTTGATGCCCTGGTCGTGGGCGATCCCCCACATCACCGAAGGCGTCACGGCGCTGCCGAGGTGGCAATGGAGCTCGGCGAGCGGCAACTTGCGCGGCAGCTGACGGGCCATCTGGACAGAGCATAGCCGCTCCGCGGCAGAGGGCCGAGAACGCAGGGCGCACCCGAAACCGGATCACAACCCAAGCGAGCCGGATCAGCCTTGCAGCAGCCTCCGCCGGGGGATACTCTCCCTCCACCGACACGCCCGGGCGCGTCGCGGCGGGACGGCGCGCGTGCTGGCGTCACCAGGAAAACAGGAGGAACGAAGTGGTTGCATCTCGTCTCCGGATTCTCGGCGCGCTGGCCGCCGCGGTCATCGTCGCAGGCGCCGTCGCCGGCGCCTGCGGCAGCAGCGAAGAGACCAGCAAGCCGGCTACCGTCGCCGACGACCAGTTGAACGTCAAGGGCAAACTGATCGTCTGCGCGGATATGCCGTATCCCCCGCAGGAGTATCTCGACGAGAGCGGTAACCCGACCGGCTCCGACATCGAGATCGCCCAGGCCCTGGCCGATCGGATGGGCCTGACCCTCCAGGTCGAGAACACCGTCTGGGACACCATCATCCAGGCTCTCTCGACGGGCAAGTGCGACCTGATCATCTCGGCTATGACCATCACCGACGACCGGGCGGAGCAGATCGACTTCATCCCCTACTTCGTGGCCGGCCAGGCCTTCGTGGTCCTGAAGGACAACCCCGAGAACATCACGAGCGTGGATGACCTGTGCGGCAAGGCCGTGGCCGCCGAGACCGGCACGACCGAGGATCAGTCGCTGCGCGGCACCGACGCCTATGAAGGCAAGGGTCTCTCCGACGCCTGCGTCGCCAAGGGCAAAGAGGCAATCGAGATCCAGACCTACCAGAAGGACAGCGACGCCTTGCTGGCCCTGCAGACCAACAAGGTGGACGCTTACTTCACGGACTCACCCGTCGCGGCATACCAGGTGACCGAGCACGGCGACTCCTTCCAGCTCGTCCCCGGCCTCCTGCTCGACACCGCGCCCGAGGGCATCGGCGTGCCCAAGGACAAGACCGGCCTTCAGGACGCCGTTAAGACGGCTCTCAAGGCCATGATCGACGATGGCTCGTACATGGCGATCCTCGAGAAGTACGAGCTCCAGGATGGGGCGGTCACGTCTGTCGAATAGACACGGCTGGCCGTCAGCATGACCCGTCGCATCGGAGGCATCCGGCCAGCGCTGCTGGCCGGATGCCTTCTGCTCGCCGGCCTCACAGTCGCGGGCTGCTCCTCAGGCAAGGCATCCGTCCCCACTGACTGGAGCATCTTCTGGCGCTCCATCTTCCAGCCCGACGGTCTGATCCTGAGCGGGCTGTGGCTGACAGTCTCGATCGCCGTCATCAGCCAGACGCTCGGCCTGATCCTGGGGATCCTCGCCGCACTGGGCCGCATGGCTAAGGCCTGGCCGCTGCGCGCGGTCGCGGGGATCTACATCTGGCTCTTCCGCGGAACGCCCCTGCTGGTCCAGATCATGCTCGTCTACTTCGGTTTGCCGGCGGTGGGCCTGTACGATTTCCCCACCTTCACCATCCCAGGCATCAACGTCGCCGTGCCCAACGCGGTCCAGGCCGGCATAGTCGCCCTGAGCCTGAACGAGGGCGCCTACATGGCCGAGATCGTCCGGGCCGGCATCCTCTCGATCGATCCCGGACAGACCGAAGCCGCCAAGTCGCTCGGGATGACATACGGGCAGACGATGCGACGGATCGTCCTGCCGCAGGCGGCGCGGGTCATCATTCCGCCGCTCGGCAACGAGTTCAACAACATGCTCAAGACCACCTCATTGCTGGTGGTCATCGGTGTCCGCGAGCTATTCGTCATCTTCTCCTACAAGAACACGACCGGTTCCACGTCGCTCCAGCCCTTCGCCCTGTTCCTCGCCTGCGCGGTCTGGTACCTGATGCTGACCACGATCTGGGGCTTCATCCAGGCTCGCATCGAGCGCCGCTTTGGCCGGGGCGCGGCCGGTGCCGTGGAGGAAGAGGGCTTCCTCTCCCGGGTGTTCGGGTCGCGCGGATCTTCGGGCAGCACCGTGGAAGGCCGCTGATGGCCGGCAACCTCCTCGGCGCCATCGGGGGCGTGCCCCTGCCCGAGACGGACGTCGTCGTCGACGCCCGCGACGTCAACAAGTGGTTCGGCCGTCTTCACGTCCTGAAGGACGTCTCGTTGCAGGTGAAGCGGCAGGAGACCGTCGTGGTCATCGGGCCGTCCGGTTCGGGGAAGACGACGTTCATCCGCTGCGTCAACCACCTGGAGAAGATCCAGAGCGGGCGGATCTTCGTGAACGGCCACTTGATCGGCTATCGCGAGAGTTCGGGCGGGAAGCTGGTCGAGGACAAGGAGAAGAACATCGCCCGCCAGCGCCAGGAGATCGGCATGGTCTTCCAGCGCTTCAACCTGTTCCCGCACATGACGGCTATAGGGAACATCAGCGAGGCGCCGATTCAGGTGCGAGGCGTCGCCCGCGAGGAGGCCGAGGAGACGGCCCGGGCGTTGCTGGAGCGCGTGGGCCTGGCGGCGAAGGCCGGTTCCTATCCGGCGCAGCTCTCCGGCGGCCAGCAACAGCGCGTGGCCATCGCTCGGGCCCTGGCCATGAAGCCGGCGCTGATGCTCTTCGACGAGCCCACCTCCGCGCTTGACCCGGAGATGATCGGCGAGGTGCTGGAGGTCATGAAGGAGCTGGCCCGCGAGGGCATGACGATGATCGTGGTCAGCCACGAGATGGGCTTCGCCCGCGAGGTCGCCAACCGCGTGGTCATGATGGACGAGGGCCAGGTCATCGAGGAGGGCTCGCCCGACCAGGTCTTCTCGGCCCCGGCCCAGGAGCGGACGCAGGCGTTCCTCTCGAAGATCCTGTAGCGGCTCAGGCGGGCCGGGCGGCCCATTCGGGCGCGGGTGGCGCCTAGTGCCGCCCGGGGCGAGGTTGAGGGTGGGCCCCGGCTCGGGCAGCGGCCCGGGCGGCGGCTCGGGCCGCTGCGTCCGGCACCTGGTCGCGGGCGCGGTAGCTGGAGCGGACCAGCGGCCCGGATTCCACGTGGCGGAAGCCCAGCTCGAGCGCCTCTAGCTTCATCTCGGCGAATTCGGCGGGGTGATAGTAGCGCTCCACCGGCAGGTGCTCAGGCGTGGGCCGCAGGTACTGGCCCAGGGTCAGGGTGTCACAGTCGACGGCGCGCAGGTCGAGAAGAGCCTGGCGCAGCTCCGCTCGCGTCTCGCCCAGCCCGACCATGATGGAGGATTTCGTGTGCATGCCCGCAGGCCGTCCGTCGACCCCGAAGCCCAGCTCAGCCGCCAGCGTCTTCGCCCTCGTCAGCACTTCGAGCGAGCGATCGTAGCGGGCCCGCTTGCGCACGGGCTTCTGCATCCGCTCCACCGTCTCCAGGTTGTGGCTCAGGATGTCCGGACCGGCCGTCATGACGGTCCGCAGTGGCTCCGTTTCGCCGTTGAAGTCTGGGATCAGCACTTCCACGCCCATGCCCGGGCAGGCCATTCGCAACCGCCTGATCGTCTCGGCGAAGGCGCCCGCGCCCCCGTCGGCCAGATCGTCGCGTGCCACGCTCGTGACTACGACGTGGTCCAGATCAAGGTCTCGGATCGCCTCCGCTACGCGTCTCGGCTCGTCCGAGTCGACGGCCCCCGGGCGTCCGGTCGCGACGGCGCAGAAGCCGCAGGCCCGCGTACACACGTCACCCAGGATCATGACGGTGACCGTGCGTGCGGCCCAGCACTCGCCGAGATTGGGACAGCGCGCCTCCTCGCACACGGTGTTCAGGCGCAGGCCGTGCATGAGCCGGCGCACATCCTGGTACGTCTCGCCCGCCGGGATCCGGGCGCGAATCCACTTGGGGTGGCGACGGGGCGCGGGGGCGGTCTCAGTCATCGGCTCGCGGATAGTATCCGCCACCAGCAGGCGCCGCGCATCTGCCACCCCCTGAGCAGTCGTGAGCCGGAGACGACCCCATCAGGCGCTACCCGCGCCCCTTACCCTTCCGGCCAGCCCGCAGAACCGCGATGATTGGGGGCGATAGGGCCGCGCCGGAAGGCGCCAGGCCGCACAGCGGAAAGGGGACGAAGATGCAGATCGGACTCGTCGGGCTGGGCCGGATGGGGGCCAACATGTCGCGGCGCTGGCTCCGCGCCGGCCACAGCGTCGTCGGCTATGCCCGCCACTACGAGACTGTGAAAGGGCTGCTTGATCAGAAGGCCATCTCGGCCGGGGCCACCTCGCTGGAGAACCTTGTCGAGCAGCTGACCGCCCCCAGGATCCTGTGGCTGATGGTCCCGGCAGCCTCGGTGGACGACACTGTCGACCGTCTGGTGCCGCTGCTCGGCCGCGACGACGTTGTCATCGACGGCGGCAACTCCTACTACGTAGACGACCTGCGCCGCTCCGCCGCACTGGCCAAGGCCGGCATCCACTACCTCGACTGCGGCACCAGCGGCGGTGTTTTGGGTCTCGAGCGGGGCTACTGCCTGATGATCGGCGGCGATCCTGAGGCGGTGACGCGCCTGGACCCGATCTTCAAGGCCCTGGCGCCGGGAGTGGACGCAGCGCCGCGCACGCCCGGTCGGACCGGCGAACCCACGCCGGCGGAGCAGGGCTACCTGCACTGCGGGACCAGCGGCGCCGGCCACTTCGTCAAGATGGTCCACAACGGCATCGAGTACGGGGTCATGGCGGCCTATGCCGAGGGCATCAACATCCTGGCCCACGCCGCCTCGGGCTCGCGCGGCCGCGACGTCAGCGCCGAGGTCGCTCCTCTCCGCGATCCGGATCACTACAAGTACGAGTTGGACCTGCCGGCCGTGACAGAGGTCTGGCGCCGCGGCAGCGTCATCGCTTCCTGGCTGCTCGATCTGACCGCTCAGGCGTTCGTGCACAGCGCTGATCTGTCCGACTTCGAGGGCCGCGTCTCTGATTCGGGCGAAGGCCGCTGGACGAGCATCGCCGCCATCGAGGTCGACACGCCCGCGCCGGTGCTGACGACCGCCCTCTACGAGCGCTTTGCCTCGCGCGGCGAGGCCGACCTTGCCGATCGCGTGCTGTCGGCAATGCGCTTCGGCTTCGGCGGGCATGAGGAGCGAAAGGAGTAGCACATGGTGGCCGTCGGGCCCGGCCGTCCATCCAGGGATGCCCGGCAGGATCGGGCCGATGCCTTCGTCTTCTTCGGGGCCACCGGAGATCTTGCTTACAAGCAGATCTTCCCGGCCCTGGCGGGACTGATCCGCGACGAAGGCTTCGACCTGCCGATCATCGGCGTGGCCCGCCACGGCGACACGGACGCCCTGCGCCGGCGCGCTCACGAGAGCCTGGCCGAGCACGGCTTCAAGGACGGTGAGGCTACCCGGAAGCTCGTCGACGGGCTGACCTTCGTGCGGGGCTCGGATGACGATGCGGAGACGTTCTATGCCCTCCGCCGCGAGCTGGGGAAAACGCGCCACCCGCTGCACTACATGGCAATCCCGCCGGCTCTCTTCGGAGCCGTGGTGGACAACCTCCAGGCGTCCGGCTGTGCCCGGGGCGCCCGGATAATCGCCGAGAAGCCCTTCGGCCACGACCTGGACTCGGCCAGGGCACTCAACGAGGAGATCCACCGGGTCTTCGCCGAGCGCGACATCTTCCGCATCGACCACTACCTGGGCAAGGAGCCGGTCCAGAATCTGCTCTACTTCCGCTTCGCCAATTTGTTCCTGGAGCCGATCTGGAACCGGGACTACCTCTCGAGCGTGCATATCAACATGCCCGAGGCCTTCGACGTGGCCGATCGCGGCGCCTTCTACGACGCCGCCGGTGCCATCCGCGACGTCATCCAGAACCACCTGCTGCAGGTCGTCAGCCTCCTGGCAATGGAACCGCCGTCCGGCCACATGCCCGAGGCCACGCGCAACGAGCAGTTCAAGGTCGTCGATTCGATCCGCCCGCTCTCGCCAGCGGACGTGATCCGAGGCCAGTACCGAGGCTACTGCGAAGTCGAGGGCGTAGCTCCCGATTCGACAACCGAGACCTTCGTCGCCCTGCGCCTGAACGTCAATACGCGGCGCTGGGCCGGGGTGCCGTTCTACATCCGGACCGGCAAGAGCCTGCCCGTCACGGCGACAGAGGTCCGGGTCGAGATGAAGCGGCCGCCGCAATTGCCCTTCGGAGAGCGCCGGCCGCCCGACGCCGACTACTTCCGCTTCCGGCTCACGCCCGACATGTCGATCTCATTGGGTGCGCGGGCGAAGAAGCCGGGCGAGGCCATGGTCGGCGAGGCCGTTGAGCTGTACGCGGCTCACGAGAGCCCCGACGTACGCCCGCCCTACCAGCGCCTGATCGGCGACGCGATCCGCGGCGACCAGTCGCTCTTCGCGCGCGAGGATTGGGTGGAAGCGGCATGGCGGGTGGTGGACGGCGTGCTCGACGGCCGGACGCCGCTGTACGAATACGAGCCGGGAACCTGGGGACCGCAGGAGGCAGACGAGGTCCTTGTCCACGGCGACCGCTGGCTGGACCCACAAGTCGGGCCGAGCGTGCCGGTGGGCCGGGCGTCGGCTCGATCAGCCAGATGAGCGCGGATTCGAACGACCCACCCAACGGGCCTCCCGCACCCGGCGCTCCTGGACTGCCGCCGACCTGGTCGAGCAGCAACAAGGACGCGGTCGGGACGTCCCACTACTCCAGTCGGGTCTGGTTCACCATCGGCCACGGCATCCTCAACGAGGTCTACTGGCCGCACGTGGACCGGCCGCAGATCCGCGACCTGGGCTTCATCGTGGCCGACGACGCCGGCTTCTGGAGCGAGGTCAAGCGCGACGCCGAGCACCAGGTCCACGCCGAGGCGCCGGGCGTGCCGGCAATCACCGCTGTCCACGACCATCCCCGCTACCGGCTGACGCTGCGCATCTGCGCCGACGACCACGCCGACCTTGTCCGCATCGAGGCGCGTCTGGAAGACCGGCGTGACGCTTCGAGCGCCGAGCGCAAAGCCCACCCGCTGCGCCTATACCCCTTGCTGGCGCCGCATCTCGGCTTCGCCGGCACGCACAATCGAGCCTGGACAGGCGACTACAAGGGCCGCTCCGCGCTCTGCGCCCGCAACGGTCCCTGGTCCCTGGCCCTGGTATCGGATCCAGCGCCGCTGCGCCAGAGCGTGGGCTACGTGGGAGCCTCCGACGGCTGGCAGGACTTCGCAGCCAACGGCCGCATGGCCTGGACCTTCGGCTCGACCGACGCCGGCCACGTGGCCGGCATGACCGAGCTGGACCTGGACGACGGAGTGGCCCAGATCGCGCTGGCCTTCGGGACCCGCCCGGACGAGGCCGCCCTGCAGGCCTGCGCGGCGCTCGTCGGCGAGTTCGACGCGGCCTGGGACGAGTACCTGGCCAACTGGCAGGGCTTCGTGCGGACTGTCGTGAATCCTCCCGCGAACCTCAGCCAGCCCCAGCGCGATCTCTACATGACCTCGGCGTCGGTGCTGCGCTCGCTCCAGGACCGCACCGCGCCGGGCGCGACGGTGGCCAGCCTTTCAATCCCGTGGGGCAATACCCGAAACGACCTGGGCGGCTATCACCTCGTCTGGTCGCGGGATCTCGTCGAATCGGCCGGCGCCTTTGTCGCCCTGGGCGCCCACGCCTCGGCCCGGCGGACGCTGGCCTACCTGGTCGCCTCTCAGGAGGCGGACGGTCACTGGGTTCAGAACCAATGGGTCGACGGCGATCCCTACTGGACCGGCGTCCAGCTCGACGAGGCCGCCTACCCCATTCTGCTGGCGGACGCGTTGCGCGGCGGGGCAGGGCACATGCACGGCCGAACCGGACGGCATGCGACGGCCTTCCAGAAGCTCCTCACCCGCCGTGCCCTGGACGGCATGATCGCCAGGGCCGCCCGCTTCATCGCCCGCAGCGGGCCAGTCACAGGACAGGACCGCTGGGAGGAGAACGCGGGGCTGACGACCTCGACGCTGGCCCCGGTGGTGGCCGCGCTGGTGGCGGCCGCCGGATACCTCCCCGAGCCTTCGGCCGCGTACTGTCTGGAGCTGGCCGACGACTGGAACGCCTCCATCGAGGATTGGACCTACGCTCGCGGTACGGCCCTGGCCCGCCGGCACGGCGTCGACGGCTACTACGTGCGCATAGCCTCGCCCGAAGTCCTGGCCGGCGCCCCGCTATCCACGCCCGTGCCGGTCCGCAACAGGCCGCCCGAATCGAACATGGTGCGCGCCGACGAGATGGTTGGCACTGACTTCCTGGCCCTCGTCCGCTTCGGCCTTCGCCTGCCGGACGACCCCCACATCCTTTCGAGCCTGAAAGTGGCCGACGCGCTGCTTCGGACGGAAACGCCCAGCGGGCCGGTCTGGCATCGCTACGACGGCGACGGCTACGGAGAGCACGAGAACGGCGACGCGTTCGACGGCACAGGCGTCGGCCGGGGCTGGCCGCTTCTGGTGGGCGAGCGGGGCCACTACGAGCTCGATGCCGGCAGGGACGCGAGGCCCTACCTGGAGGCCATGCGGCGCATGGCCTCGGGCGGGCAGATGCTGCCCGAGCAGGTCTGGGACGCCGACCCAATTCCCGAACGTGGCCTCTTCTCCGGCCGGCCCAGCGGCTCGGCCATGCCCCTGGCCTGGGCCCACGCCGAGTACATCAAGCTCGTGCGATCGATCGCCCTGGGCCACGCCATCGACCGTCCCCAGGCAGCCTGGCGGCGTTACCAGGGCAAGCGGCCCAAGCGCGTGCGGGCGACATGGCGTTTCTCGGTGCCGCGCCCCTCCATGCCGGCCGGCCGAGTCCTCCGCCTCGAGCTGCTGGCCCCGGGCCGCGTGCACTACTCCACCGACGGCGGCGCCACGTGGGCCGACCTGGACGCGCGCGACACAGGTCTCGGCGTCTGGATCGCCGACCTCCCGGGCTCGGAGAAGCTGGGCTCCGGAGGCCGCGTCGTCTTCACCATCTGGTGGCCTGACTCCGGCACCTGGGAAGGCCGGGACGTCAGCGTGGAGGTGGCAGACGCGGCCGGCGCCTGACCGGGCCCTTCCCCTTCAAGCGTTGAGCTGGCGGCCGTCGACCGCCAGCGCCGCCTCCCCCAGGACCTCCGCCAGAGAGGGATGGGGGTGAGTGGCTCCGCCCATCTCCGCGGCGGTCGCGTCCAGGCTCATGGCCACGGCCGCCTCCGCGATGAGGTCCGTGACCCCGGGCCCAAAGAGGTGAACTCCCAGCACCTCGCCCTTCTCCGCGCCGGCGATCACCTTGGCGAAGCCCTCGGTCTCGCCCGCGATCACGGCCTTGGCGACGGCCGCGAAGGGGAAGCGCCCCACCTTGACCGCGATCCCCCGCTCCTCGCACTGCTGCTCGCTCAGGCCGATCGAGCCGATGGCAGGGTGGGTGTAGGTGGCTCGCGGCTGGCGATCGTAGTCGATCGGCTGGGGCCCCTGGCCGGCGATCTCGTGGACCGCCTCCAGACCCTCGTGAGCCGCCACGTGGGCCAGCATCAGCCCCCCTACCAGATCGCCGATGGCGTAGACGTGCGGTTCGGCCGTCCGCATCCAGCCGTCCACCTTGACGAACCCGCGCTCGAGCTCGACTTTCGTCGTCTCCAGCCCGATCTCCTCGGAGTTGGGTGCGCGGCCCGTTGCCACCAGCAGCTGCTCGACCGCCAGCTCGGCGGCTGCCCCACCCTCCGGCCCGACCGCCAGCGTCACGCCGTCGTCCGAGGCTCGCACCGCGGCCGGGTCGAAGCGGGCGTTGGTGATGACCTTGATGCCGCGCCGGACGAAGCTCTTCTCCAGGGCCGCACTGACCTCGCGGTCCTCGAGCGGCACGATCGAGGGCAGGTATTCCAGCAGGGTCACGGCTACCCCCAGATCGTGGTAGAGCGAGGCGAACTCGGAGCCGACCGCGCCCGCACCCACGATGGCGATCGAGCGGGGCAGGTCGACCTTCGTCGTCACATCATCTGACGTCACGATGCGCCGGCCGTCGGGGACCAGGCCGGGCAGGCTCTTGACCCGGCTGCCCGTGGCGAGGATGACGTCACTGCCGTGCAGGACCTGCTCGCCACCACCACCCGGCGTCCCGTCTTCGCCGTTGAGGACCACGCGCACCGCGCCGGCGCCTTCCAGCCGGCCGCTGCCGGCCACCCAGGTCACACCGTTCTTGCCGACCAGGCCGCGCAGGCCCGTCCACATCCGCTTCACGACCTGGTCCCGCCGCGCCGCAACGGCCGGGTAGTCGAGGCTCGGCTGGCCGCCGAGGGCGATGCCGAAGTCCTTCGACCTGCGCAGGCGCGCGTACAGCTCGGCCGATTCGAGCAGGGCCTTGGTGGGGATGCAACCCACGTGCAGGCACGTGCCGCCGATCCTGCCCCGGTCCACCAGGGCCACCCTCATGCCCAGCTGGGCGGCCCGGAAGGCGGCCGAGTAGCCGCCGCTGCCTGCGCCGAGGACGATCAGGTCGAATTCGGAGGATTCGGCGGCCATGGGCGGTCGGCCTCCCGCTGCGGATGGACTTGCCGAAATCCTATGCGGCCCTCCCGGCAGCGGCAACGGGGCCACGTCGGTGGTCCTGGGTACGAGACGACGGGCATCGGCCCGGGTCGTCGGTCTGGCGATTCGACCCGCTATCAGCCGCCGCGGACGATCCTGAAACAGTCGCTGCAGTAGACGGGCTTGCCATTGGTGGGCTGGAACGGCACCTCGGTTTCGTTGCCGCAGCGGCTGCACGTCGCCGGGAACATCTGCCGGGGTCCGCGATCGTAGCCACCACCGAAGCCGTGGCCTCCTTCAGGGCGAGCCGCCTTGCGGGCGGCGCGGCAGGCACCACAGCGCTTTGGCTCGGAGAATCCACGCTGGGCGTAGAAGTCCTGCTCGTTGGCGGTGAATACGAACTGCTGGCTGCAGTCGGCGCAGACCAGGATCTTGTCCGTGTACACGAGACCCGGAACTCCTCTCAGTAGCCGTTCCCTCGGTTTCCTCGCGGCTATGCGTGAGGGGCCCGGTAGTCCGCGCTACCTATTCGCTCGCGATCCGCTCGCGAGCCTGCGGCGGGATTGTACGTCCGGGCATCCGCCGTGCATAGGGTTCACATGTCGGCAGGTATGCGCATCGCCCGAAAGGACTGGCCGGGGGGCATGACCGACGGATGGTGCACGAGGGTGCCCGATCGGGTTATGGTGGTCCGACCGGCGGGCCCCCGGCTCGTTCCACCACCGCTACTCGGCCCTGGCAATCAACACGATGAGACTAAGCCGGATCCTCGTTCTCGTTCTCGCGCCCGTCCTGCTCGGCGCCATCAACGCCGGCAGGGCAGACGCTGCCGACCCGGCCGCGGCCTTCACCTCGCCTGCGCCCGGCGTCGTTTCCGTGGTCCGGACCAGTTCGTTCCACGTCGCCTGGACGCTCACTTCGGGGGCGCAGGTCACATCGTCCTCGCTGGCCGTGCAGGCCTCCCGGCCGATCGGAACTGAGGGCTGCGACCCGCGCTGGGCGCCTGTCAGCGCTCGGCCCGTCAGCGGCACTTCCTTCGACGTCCAGGGCCTGGCCCGCGATCACTGCTACCGCTTCGTGCTGATCCTGACCACGCCCGAGGGACCGCAGTCGATCGCCTCGGCGCCGGTCATCCCCACCTCGAAGGGCTGGGGGCCGAGCGTCGAGTTCACCAACCCCTACATAGACGGTGTCGTGTCGTACACGACGTCCGTTCGCGTCAGCTGGCTGGAGTGGGACGCCTTCCATTCGCCGATCGTCTCCCGGACCCTGGTCGAGCAATCGGCCCCGGCCAACGGCGAGAGCTGCTCGGGCGTGTCCTGGTCGTCCGGGACCTACGTCGCATTCACCGGCACCGCGGTCACCCGCTCCCTCGACAGGGCCCGCTGCTACCGGTACTCCCTGACCGTCCAGGATGCGGCCGGATTCCGCGGCCTGTTCACGTCGGGCGCCCTGCGCATCGCGGTCGACCTGCCGGCCTGGACCGGGACCGCCAACCTGTACCGCGAAGACGCCTATGTCACGCAGTTCAACCTGGTGCAGTGCGTGGCCGCCAGCAGCCAGATGATGCTCAACCTCACTCTCGGCCAGAGCGACGCCTCATCCACCACGCAGTCCATCTACATGGCCTACGCCGAGGCCAACGACAGCGCTTCCTACTCCGGCGGCGGCAGCAACCCCGCCGGCTGGGCAGCCGTCCTGAACCGCTACGGGGGCATGCCCTACTCGGTCGCCCGCTACATCGACAGCGGAAGCGCGATCAAGGCCGCGGCCACCCGGCTGCGGCTCACCAACCGCCCGGTCGGGCTGCTGGTCTTCAGGGGCCGCCACGCCTGGGTTCTGAACGGGTTCGAGGCCACGGCCGACCCGGCCGTCACCAGCAACTTCGCCGTCACGGCCGTGTATGTCTCGGGCCCGCTCTACCCGCGCGATCCCAACGCCTACGGCTACGATCCGCCACCCAACACGCGGCTGACCACGTCCGAGTTCACTTCGCGCTTTTTCGGGCGCTACTACGACTCCGCCCTCACGACCTGGAACGGCTACTGGGTCATCATCCAGCCCTAGGCCGAAGACGCTAGACGCGATCGGCCTCAGGCGGGATACCGATGGGCGCAACCAGCACCCGACCCGCCACCGCCCTGCCGCGCCGAGTCAGCAGGCCCGACTTGGGCCGGTGGAAGGTCACGCTGAGGTGAGCCCTGACCACCGGGTCCGAGAGGTCCCCGCCGGTCAAGTCGACCGCTGTCGGGCAGTCGACGGCCACGACCGGGATCCCGGCCCGGCGCGCCTTGTTGACCACCTCCACCGCCGACCGGATCGGCTCGCGCAGCGGACCGGCAGTGCCGGTCCCCAGCAGGG
>Ga0315544_1000689_pt1 | contig 29782 bp, 21 predicted proteins | sample SalMarSW160130MG_2_FD_202543 | JGI IMG/M metagenome (GOLD analysis project Ga0315544, IMG submission 202543) | Salt marsh sediment microbial communities from the Plum Island Ecosystem LTER, Massachusetts, United States - Salt Marsh Sediment SW1601-130 ... | reverse complement strand
GGCAGTTGTTGGCCTACTTTTTACGCAATTATGTTTATATCTTTGGACTTTGCGGGGGCAAGGAAGGCTTAATGTTGCAGTAGCTAAAATTCCTGCTGATTTTGAGAGTTATTTTGTGTTGAGAAAAGTCGGATGACCAATAAGCCAGATAAAGAAAAAACATCAGCTTTTTCAACAGCCCCACAGCCACCTGTAAAACTTTTATGAATGGTCAGAAAACGGGGGCTGCCTGAAATAAATTAGCGGAGTTAATATAATGAAATCTCAACCTGAAAAACAAGTAATACCTGACGTTATTAATCCAAATCGTAGGTTCCAAATGGAATATGACCAAGTTGAAGTTCAATTTGCTGTCAAGGGGCTAATGATACTAAATGGTGGTGGATCAATTGCGCTTTTAGCATTCTTGGGACAAACGTGGGATATTGAGCCTACTTTGAGGACTCCTGTTGTTCTGGGGATTGGTTTAGTGACCTTGGGTATTGTGTTTACTGTGACTTCTGCCCACTTGAGAACGCGTGCTATGCACTCACATTTAAACAATCTACGGAAAGAGCATTTACCAGAAGATTCTAAAGAACGAATCATACTAGAAGGAGAGCTTAATAAAGAAAACTACTGCTGGCGAAAGTATATGTACTCTACAAGTGTCTACATACCTATTCGAAGTGTATCACTTTTGTGTTTTTGTACTGCAATAGCTCAGTTGCTATACACTGTTATAAAAATGTGAAGAAAGTAATTAACAGCCTATACAAATTAACACCAGTAGAGAAAAAGTAGAGAAAGCAGGGCTGTTGAAAAAGGGAAAACGGACAAGTGACGGGCCCTATTTAACGATAACAGAAACGGTATCAATAGATCGAGGGGAAAAGTATGTCTTTTTGTGCTATTTGCGGCTGCCATCACGATCCTGATGTGGCTTGCGGAAGTGGTACAGAGCAAATACGGCGGAATGCAGGAATCGACAAATCGCAGAAGATATCTAAAGAAAAGTCTCAAAGAGAAGCTCGATATGCTGACAAAGTCATCAAGATGCTCTTTCTGATTGCATTTGCCCTTATAATTGTATATCTGCTTTATATCATGTTACGATCGGGCAATTAAAGAAAGTTTTCCGGGATTTGCAATCTGGGGGATTTGAAGTACAATGCCATGCATGGAATCATCAGGGTCGAATCTTTTTTTATAACAATCACGGCCGGGATGTCTCTATTGACACTTTTTAAGGAGCAGACCAATGAATACGGTATTTATGACGATGTTGCTTTTTAATATGATAATAACTGGACCGCTTCTTTTCGGTCAACAGTTTCCTAATGTCCCGGAGACCCAGCGGATCGAAATGTTAAAGCCTCCGACGAACAGGCCAATTCGCATGGTCCTTGACACAGATACCTACAATGAAATCGACGACCAGTTTGCTCTGGTTTACGCATTGATTTCGCCTGAGCTTAACGTGGAGGCCGTTTATGCCGCTCCTTTCTCGAATAACAGGTCGGCCGGGCCGAAAGATGGTATGGAAAAGAGTTATGAGGAAATTCTGAGAATCCTGCAGAAGCTCGGCAGGAGCCCCGAGAATTTTGCTTTCAAAGGCAGTTCCAGATACATAGTCGATCCACAAAATCCGGAAAGGAGTCCCGCGGTACTAGATTTGATTGAAAAAGCCGGGAAAAGCAGTCCTTCGAATCCTCTTTATGTGGTGGCTGTGGGGGCAATTACCAACGTCAGTAACGCGATTCTGATTGATCCGTCCATTATTCAGAATATCGTTGTCGTATGGTTGGGCGGCAATGGCAGAAATTGGCCGGACCAGAAAGAATTTAACTTAAAGCAGGACCTGAATGCTTCCAGGCTTATCTTTGATTGCGGCGTGCCGGTCGTCCAATTGCCCTGTACTCCTGTGGTGACACATTTTGCCACGACGGTACCGGAAATGGAGCGATACGTGGCAGGCCGGGGTGACATTGGCGATTACCTGCTCGAAATTTTCAAGGGATACAGTCAAGACCATTTCGGATGGTCCAAGGTGCTATGGGATATGACGGCGGTGGCCTGGGTGGTTAATGACAAATGGCTGCCCTCCGATCTTAATCACAGCCCGATCCTTACCGCGAACTATACTTATAGTTTTGACCGATCCAGACATCTGATGCGAATCGTGAAGTTCGTTCACAGGGACCCGATATTCCGGGATTTCTTCACTAAGCTGAGTCAACGGTCGGAAAAATAGCCAGATTATTCACAAGCATACCATCTTGTCGAACTTAAAACAAAACACAGACCGTCATTTACAGGAACGAACAATGCCGGATTATTCGGTAATCTTATATACGTGGTCGCCGGCACGGCAGCGATCGGTGACTTTTATGCCGATCGAATCGCCCGCTTTGGCCTGCGTGACATTTGCATTGTCTATCTGCATTGAGCCAACCACCATCTCAAGGTCCGTGGTGTGACCTTTGATCCGGATTTTATCGCCGACATTCAATGTGCCTGTCAGCTTGATACCTGCGACAACCGGGTGTGCAAAAAAATCCTCAACCGTTCCAATAATATCTTCCGCCATTTTACGACTCCTTTCAACTCGTTAAGACAAACTGACCATTTTTGTTGTCATGTTCCACAGTACGGACTTGCGCGGGAATGACACGCTACATTATTCTATCGCGACTAATTTATTATGCAAGAGGCAGTTGAAAACTAAAATTGTAAAGTTAAAAGTGTAAAGTTTATCCTTCGGCTTAGCCTCCGGATGACATGAAAAACAATACAGTTTGAATTAGTTGAGTGCATTTCTCGGTAGGAAGAATATGCCAGGGCCTACATCTTCGGGATACGGCGTACCGCCGTCGGCGGTAATAGAGACCTGCATAGGTACAACTTCGGCGGCCGAATATTTCTCGACATGGCCGTCGGTATAACCTGCAAGAAGCTCGATATCAGGAACATCATACGTTTCGCTCTTGCGAGACCAGTAAGCGGAAAGCAGGTATGTTTCCTGAGTAATATTCGCCTGATCGAACGGCTCACAGCTACCGTAGCAACCGGGACTTCGCCAATGATTATAACCGAAATAGTCACTCATAATCAGCTTGCTGTATCTTCCGCCGCTCGCCGGACTGCGCGGCCCCCTGAAAATCCTGCGTCCTTCCAGATAGCCCTTGTAGTTCCAATAGTAACAGTATGTCCCTCCGACCGGGTCTGCGGCAAACGCCGTATCGGGATTGTCCCAATTGTCACCGGCGTCCCATGCCTGCTGTAAATACCCGTATTTTCGCGGTGCGTTCGGGCAATACATAACGCTCGCATCATCGACATAGCTCCGCAGGTATTCGCTCATGGCCCGGTGCAACTGCGGGCTGCGACGCCTGTTGCCCGTTAACCTCGTGGGGTCCGTCCAGTTCCAGTTATTATCGAATCCTATCGTAGCCACCGATTCGGGGTACCTCTCATTATTGCCCGAAGCGAAAAGATTGGCAGCGGCAGACACCTGTCTCTGGTTGCTCATACTCACTACCGCTTTAGCCTGACGTTTTGCGCCGCTCAGCGCAGGCAGAACGATAGCCATCAGCAAAGATATGATGGAAATAACTACAATGAGTTCGACAAGGGTGAACCCCCTCTTATATCCATCCCCTACCTGCATATGTTTATGCCGGATGCAGATCTTTCTATCCTCCTACCGAGTTGAAAATGCACATTATGCGCAAATCCAGAGCCTCGAACAAATTTTCCTTATTATACACTGCTGTTAATTTTATGTCAACACGGAAAAATGTTTATTATTGGACTTCGTCAACGGGTAATTTCACACTATTAGTATTATATACGTAACAAAGCCGTCCTTAGAGCCTTATTATTGCCGTGTTTTTGGCCTGGATTTTTAGGCCGTCACGCCCTTTGCCAAGATAAGCCCTGTATTCAAAAAGGCTTACGAACGCCGGCAATAATAAATAAAAAAAATACTATATTCTCCCGTATTGGCACTACAGTAATTATTGAGTCTAAAAGGTATCGGATTAAATCTGAAAATATCTACTACCAAGCTCAATCCTTTCATTCCATTTGGTAATAAAAATCTTTAAGATTCTGTTTGAGTCGTTTATTCCCGGTTGCCTTGTTCGAAGGTTTGCACAGTTTGTATCTCAAGCGACTGATTATCATCCTCGGTATCAGATAATAACGTCGAACCGCTCAAACTTGCATAGGGTGTCCCGCCGTAAGCACCCATATTTACCCTGCCTCCGTCGGCTTCACGTCCGCGGTGCATACCGGGGTCACCTTTATTTATACATGGACTTGTCTGTGAGTCTATGACCCAGCCCTGCCCGGGCAAATACCTGCCGTATCTCGACTGCAAATGATAATCGCCATTGGCGGAATTTGCAAACAGGGGATCCTCACTGATATTGCCACGGTCTGTGTCACCGGATTCCAATATCCCGAGGCAACTATAGTAAGCACGCGGCTGGAACATGTCACCGAAAAGGTCGCCATCTGTATTGTTCCAGAGAATACAATTAGTGATAATCGGGCTTGCTCCTTCATAGGCGGCTATACCAAACTTGTTGTCGGCTATGGTCAAATTAATCAGTTCGGGTGAAGCGCTGCTGCACAGGACGGCGGCTTCGCCGCAATTAGTAATGACAAAGTTGCGCAGGACACTATTCGAGCTTTCAGCACCATAGAAAGAGAACGCGATACCATTGCCCGGAGCTTCGACCACGGCGGCATCGTCCGCGCTCTGGAGGGTTATTCTTCTGCTCTCGAAGACCACCTCTTCCCGATAGACACCCGGCCAGACCATGACAATATCATCATTAATAGCCCAGCTAACCGCCCTCTGGATGGTTCTAAAAGCATCTTCTCTGCTCAGGCCCGAATTATTGTCACTTCCATTAGAGCCATCAACATGGAAAATAAGCGGGCCGCTGCTTTTGCTCGCCTCTGCTGAGCCGCCATAAGCACCCATATTAATACGCTTATTATTCGGGAACGGCTCCGAACCCACCGAATCCTGGGGATCGCCTGTATCGATACAAGGACTGTGGCTCGAATCTTCGACCCAATCTCCTCTGTTTGTATTATAGCGGCCCAGAACCGAACGAAGATGATAATCTCCTGAACTTGCCGATGCGAATAAAGGATTTTCATTTAGATTATCCTGCCCGGAATAACCTCCCTCGACATTTGAATAAAGAACCGAAACACTCGAAGCCGAATCGCGCCATACGGCCGAGCCATCGTTATACCAGATAATACTATTACTTATTACGACATTGCTGTCTTCCGAATGAACGCCCCCGCCAATCGACGTCGATGCCGATGACAGATCATTGTTAGCAATCGTGCAGTTCGTGACACTCAGGTCGGCCGAACCGGCATAAATGCCGCCGCCCGTTCTCGCCTCATTGTGCGAGATGATGCATCGCTCCAATATGACCTCCGCAGAAGAGCCTCCGCAGTAAAGACCTCCTCCGTCAATATTACCCTGAGAATTATTGTATGAAATATTACAATTAATTAACGAGGCCGAACTCTTCCAACAATACAGGCCCGCGCCACGACTGTTGTAATAGCCGGTGTTTTCCCTGATTGAAGTATTATTAATAATCGTGGCGTCCGAACTTCTTATCAGTGCCAAGCCTGCGCCGTATCCTCCGGATTCGGCATCTCCCAGGCCTCCGGCGCTGCATTCTTCGATAACGCAATCTATAATAACAGGTGCTCCCCCAACAGAGCCGACCCCCCCACCCAGCTCTGTTGAACAATCTTTTATAATACAATCGATAATGCTCGGACTGCTGAATTCACAATATATGCCCCCGCCGATCGGGTGCGCTGAACTTGAATTCCAGCTCGCATTATCGGCGGGAATATCCGAGCCCGGCAAAACGGCTCCCCGGATTGTGAAACCACGTAAGATTGAGTTCGGCCCTTCGCCCTGATGGAAATAGAAACCTCTATGGCCCTGCGTAGAACAATCGATAATAGTTGACTGCGGTCCCGCTTCACTGCGTAAAGTAATCGCCTTGCCCTGAAAATCGATATCCCAGTTATCTTGACCGCTGTAAATGCCCGGCGCAACCTCTATGATGGCACCATTTTTTGCAGCATTAATCGCTTCCTGGATGGTGCTGAAATTTCCCGGTACTTCGATATAGGCGGGATATGCCTCTAAATGCACGTCTAAATTATCAATCAAGACCTTTGTTCCCCAGAATCTGACATAACATGTACCACGTATCGATTCGATCGAGATAGTGTTTCTTCCAGATTGTAATTCCACCGGATCAGACCAGTCGTTGATACTTTCATCAAATAGCTCGTATTGCAAATAGCCTTCGGCGACTCCGTAAGGAAACCGGACATCAATTTGCAATTCCCCGTGAACAGCCCCCATAAGCTTTTGCGAACCGAGTGGGAAGCAATAGCCTAAAAGAGCCGGTTCACCGTTATAATCTCCGAAGCCTAATTCCCGCTGCCCCGAATTATCATAATAATATAAATATGCTTCTTCCGAAGGAGGAAACGCCCCCTGCGGCCAGAAAATGGAATGCACAAAACTATCGGTTACGGCTGCTTCGGTATCGAATTCATCCTGATATTGGTATGTATATACCCACGAAGCCTCAGCCCGACCTGGAACCAGGTACATTATTACAGACGCCATAAAAGCGGCGGTAATTACAAAAAAACTTGTTCCCGGCTGTTTCATCTAAGCTGACCCTTCTGAGTTCGTTAATGCTCACTCATTCAAAAAAACCTTGTCTGAATTATGAGCAATCATACTAATCACCTTATCTCCATTTACACGATCCTCCATGCTCCTGGAATAAATCTTGTGTTCACAACTTCGCTGGTTTAATTGAGTGAACCCTCCAACAGTTGCACAAGCCACAAGAGATTCGAGCTATCCTTCGAAGAGGCCTGACGCCTCGGTTTTCTCGGAGCTACGAACTCTTCTCCAATATCATCGATAGACTGAAGATATGAGAACTTAAGACTCCCCCTGCTACCCTGGTCGGTAGAGAAAGTGACCTCCTCAATTACATCGTTATACAAATCAATATTATAAACGATTCTTATATCATCTCGAATCAATTCTACTTTTGCATACCGGCTGCCCTGTGTATGCTCCGTCTTGAACAGAATTCTCTGCTCGGCGGCGTCACGGCGTACCGTATCAATGGTATGCATTCCCATCCAGGGTCTTCCCAATCCTTTGAAGAAGGAGCCACCTTTATATATCCCAAGCGGGGTATTCGGTGAACGATATGTATAAGCTTCTTTAAAATTATCGACTATTGTCAGTGAGCCGACCTGCAGTTTAAGCCACGGACTATTTTGCAGGCTTGCGAAATAAACAAACGGTATCCTGCCGGAGCCGGTTACATTTTCACCGTTGATTTGACCGGTAACCTTAAAGTAAGTCCATCCGCGTTCATGCATCTTATCGCGATTATCTATAACTTTGGTTGTAGCCGGCCAGTCGGCCTGGAAATAGTCCTCGTCCAGAACATTGTAATGGCGGATGCCCCATGGTTTATTACCATTGGTCACATCGCTGCGGGCGGCAATAACAAGAAGCCCTTTGCCTTTGGCCGTTACAGGTTCAACTATTCCTGTACTTCCTTCAACCTGGCATATAAAATCAGTTAACTGAGGATCGTCAGTGGGCAGCCTTAGTACACTCAGATCGCCGGCCCACATACGATAGTTGTTAATATAGACTTTATTGTTGTGGTAGTAGTAATTGTTACGGGGATTCTGTAGAATCTGCCAGTACGAATCGTCCCCTATGTTACCCGACTTCGCCCTGAGCATTAACGGTTCCGTCGGACCGAGCGGGAAATAGTACCTGTATTCCTGCCCGGCACCGCTGCTGAGCCCGATATCCTCAGTAACGGCCATCGAGGGATGAGGCCCTTCAATACCCTTCGAGGGAATTGATTTAACGGCTATCGTGCCGACAGTCAGCGCTCCGGCGGTCGTTAAGACTAAAGCGGTTTTAGTAGTCGCCAGAGTTACGAGTCCAGCCATTAAACCGGCGTTAACCGTGGAAGCTGTGATAGAGATTTGTGCCGCCGCTGCTTTGCTTGGAGCGGTTAACTTCCCAAACAAAACCAGAGCAGCCAAAAGAGAACCCTTGCCAAAGCCATTGCGCGAAAGCTCCTTCTGCAACGCCTTTTTGGCACGCATAAACAACATACGCGTACTAAATTCGCTACAGCCCATCGTTTCGGCAATCTCCGAATAAGGCATTTCATCGTAGCAGCGCATAATCAAAACCGCTTTATGCCGTGTTCTAAGTTTTTTCATCGCCCCTGAAACAATCTGTTTCAACTCATCGCCAACCAGATTCTCAAATCCATCCTGACGGTCTTTCAGTGTCAGTTTCCCCTGGACGCTGGATCGAGCCACCCTGCGTTGTGTCCGCTCGGTTCTGTAATAACGTCGCAGCTTATTGGTGGCTATACCATAAAGCCAAGGCCAGAATCGGTCGGCGTTTCTTAGCTTGCCTATTACCTTAAACATTTCTAACAAGCTCTCCTGTACAATTTCCTGTGTTAGGTCTTCCTGCTGAGTAAGTCGAAAGACATACGTCCGAAGACGTTCCCGTGCCTGCTGGGCCAATTGATCGAGGCATTCTTTATTGCCTCGTTGAGCCCCCCTGACTAATTCGATCTGATGCAACTGCAGATCCATACAGGGCCCCTATCGTTATCACGCATATTCAAACTAATATTAAGTGCCACTATTAACACAAAATATAACGGTTTTTTTATTATTTTATCAGCAAATTGCTACCGATAATTGCCTGTAAATACTATATTTATAGGTTCAACCACTTTATTTTCCAGCATGAGTTGAAAAAAAACCGTGTTTTTGGCCTTATTTCAATTTTTTTCCCACAAAATCCAGAAAAAAATGGTTAATTCAATAAATAAAATATCCTGTCTCTCGTCATTAATTATTGTACCATGCAGGCAATATCAATACTACAATAAATCTTATAAGAGTATAAGCAGATTTGGTATTGCCCCCATTAACTTATCCTGTTATGCGAAAATAAGCATAATATCCAACAAATATCCATAATATTTCCAACAAAGAGGATGTAATTTATCTTGTTGAAGCCGAAAAAGAATATTCTCGCCCGGCCACGGTTTTCTTAATTTATTGGCATGATTTTATGAATATGTCACCAAGCTTAGTTTCGTTTAAGATATTGTCAGGATGAAAGTTTTGTTTGAAGGAACGGACGAAGAAATTGCATCATTTCGATGACAGCTTTAAGTGGATATATAACGATAATATCTTTTGTATCGATTAAAATCAGAAATCCTGCAAGTCCGTTCAATCGATGAATCGCTGATTCTGATAAGCTCAAAATCTTTTCCACCATCTTAAAAAAATCCGGAACGGCAAAAAAACTCCAGCCCGATATATCAATTCGGCTGTTAGAAGTCTTTTGCCGTTCCAGATAGATGTCGAAAAAATCAATAGCGGAAAAACCGCCGATTAATCATACCTGTAAAGGTAAAGCTAAATCTTCACTTACCATCCGTCGTCTTCTTTTCCTGCGATTGATAGTCCTTTGTTCACGGTATGGAACAGGATTATCTTCCGAAGCAATCTGCAGAGCTTCAATGGCTGTCTGTGCATATAAATCGGCTTCCATTTCCTGCCAGAGACCTTCAGCCCTATTGAAAAGTCCGCCTGATACCATTATTCGCATGTCCGGCCAAGCGTTCACGGATTTGATGGTATCAATCAACCGCCGTACATCAGGCGCCTGCCTTGGAGCAGTGCCATAGATTAAAAGTATATCGGGGGAACATTCGTTTATATAGGCAAGGATATCATCATTGCTCAGTCCACCGCCCAGAAATTTCACATCCCAGCCATCGCTCTCAAACAAATCCGTCATCATTTGAGCGCCAAGCTCCTGTAATTCGTCCGGCGCGCAACAAACAATAATCCTTTTGTTCTTGTTTGGTCTGCGAGGAAGTTTGTTCTGTAGCTGATCCACGATAGTTCGATTAACCCTTGTCGCCAAATGTTCCTGCACAGGTGTGATTTTCTCTTCACGCAGTAGTTTCTCAATTTCTGCCATAATCGGCCAAACCATATGAATATAAACTGAATTAGCAGGTATGCCTTTTTGCAGAGCTTCCTCAACTACTGAACGACAGCCTTTTCTGTCTCCTCGTAATAGTGGTTCCAAATAACGGGCTAATACATTTTGATCTACCATAATCTTATCTCCAAACAGCTCTTTCTTCCAGCCATCTATCTAATCTGTTATTTAGATGGCTTTGATTTCTCCCAAAATGTTAATTTGGGTAATTCAACCAACGAGTTATATAGCTATCGGAGTACAGAATAAAAAAACTTTAGTTAAAATAGATAAAATAGAAAATATAGAAAAGCAAAAAGATAGTCCTATACAATACGATTAATTAACAGGATTAATGGTATGCAATGATTTAGCTATAATTAGCAAAAAATGGATGATTTATTCGGACTTAAATATCAGATAAGCATTTAATCCGGATTTAAACAGATCGGTGATAAAATACATTACCGCAAAGAAAACCTGTGCCCTGCAACAGTTAAAACGAAGATTGATGTGCTAAAAACTACAGTGTGTCTTTCTGAAGTTTGTATTCCACGGAATCGACAAGAGCCTGCCAGGAGGCTTCGATAATATTTTCTGAAACACCAACCGTGCCCCAGATGGAATGTTTGTCCCTGGACTCAATGATTACACGAACGCGAGCGGCGGTCCCTGCACCGGCATTAACCACACGTACCTTGTAATCAATTAAGTGGAACTCCCTAAGACTCGGATAGAAATTATCCAGTGACTTCCGCAAGGCGGCATCCAGTGCATTTACAGGACCATCGCCTTCACCAACAACGTGTTCGATTTTATCTCCCACCTTAAGTTTGACCGTTGCCTCGGTGACAATCTGACCTGTTGCGCGTTTTTCCACAGTAATATGATATTTAATGAGATCGAAAAACGGCCTGTAAGAACCCATTATTTTTTTTACCAACAAATCAAAACTTGCATCGGCGGCTTCGAATTGATAGCCCTGATTTTCAAGCTCCTGGACGCGGTTAAGTATTTTTCCGGCCAATTCTTTGTCTTCGGTAATCTGCGCCTTTTCGAGTTTGCCCAACACGGTCGATCTGCCGCTCAATTCTGAAATAAGGAAACGCCTTTCGTTACCGACAAGCTCCGGCGAAATATGTTCGTACGTCCGCTTGCTTTTCCGAAGGGCATCCACATGCAGGCCGCCCTTGTGTGCAAAGGCGCTTTCACCAACATAGGGCATATTCATTACGGGGGTCATATTACCCATCTCGAAAATAAAGCGTGATACTTCACTCAGAGTGGAGATTTGCTCGGCGTTGAAAACCTCAAAACCCATTTTAAATGCGAGGTTGGGAATAAGTACACATAAATTTGCATTGCCGCAACGCTCGCCGAGTCCGTTAATTGTACCCTGGACGTGTCGCGCTCCGGCGCGAACAGCGGCAAGAGTATTTGCAGTCGCACAATCGGTATCGTTGTGAGTGTGAATTCCAACAGTTATCGTCCCGAACTGTTTGCACACGGCTTTTGTAATCTCATACACTTCATGGGGCAGGCAACCGCCGTTGGTTTCACAAAGCACGAGAATATCTGCTCCGGCCTCCGCGGCCGCAACCAGTACTTTCATCGCGTATTCAGGATTTTCCTTATATCCATCGAAAAAATGCTCAGCATCGAAGATAGTCTCCAGACCGTTTTTTTTCAGATAACCGACAGATTCGGCGCATATAGTAAGATTATCTTCGAGCGAACAACCTAATACTTCTCTTACATGCATGTCCCACGCCTTGCCGACCAAAGTCGCTGCCTGGGTCCTGCATGAAATGATTGAGTTTAGTGAGAGATCGTCTGAAACGGCCGATCTCGCTCTGCGAGTGTTGCCGAATGCAACAATTTTCGAGTTCTTCAATCCAAGCTTTTTAACTTCGTTAAAAAACTGCACCTCTTTGGGATTGGATGCAGCATAACCACCCTCGATATAATCAAGGCCAAGCTTGTCAAGGCACTGAGCTATGGCGAGTTTGTCTTCGAGCGAAAAACTGACGCCTTCAGCCTGCATGCCGTCACGAAGAGTAGTATCGTAAAGCTCTATTTTTCCCATGTATCAAACCTGTAGTTTGAAGTTTTATAAACTCAACAAAAACAAGAGTGATGATTTTATCTTAACAATACAGCGGTGTAAAGCCTAAAATCGGCTTTCTTAAAACAGCATTAAAATAGATAAGAAGATATATTATGTTATGTGATGATTAGAATGATTCTGCTGGTATCACAAGCCAATCAAACAGGACCTCGTATTCAGGCCCCGGTTGGAATAAGCGGAGTGATGATGAATGAGAAATTCAAAACCAAACTCGAAAAAGCAAACTCTGCGGACAACGTTTACCTGTTTTTCAGCGAACAAGGAAGTCGATAAAGCTCTATGCTTTCGTTTCCCACAGAATCAGACCCATTTCATACGGATTAACCAGGTCGGAATGCATCGGAAGGACCCTTATCGCCACACCATGCTGGCCGGTTTCACTGCAAGGCATCGAGCCGACAAACCAATGTTCACCTTCCTGTTCCGCGGGTCTTTCATACTGCATTCGCACGGACGAGCCGTTCTTTATATTCTCCCAGTTATCTACCGGGCCATGATATATCTCAACAGAAACATCATTCGGTTTAATACTGCCGAGTTTAACCAATGCCTTAATAGACAACTGCGAGCCGACCTTGAGTTGAGGTTGCTTGGAATTTAGCTGTTCCATGCCGTCACCATTTTGAACTTCCAAAGTTACATCCGAGACGGCAAGCTCGGACCAGGAATTTTTAATTTCGGTTTTCCAGTTTGAGAAAGCTTTTGCTTTAGAACATTCCTCTGAAGTCAAAGAGTACCATTTTGCAGCGGATGGATTATAAAACCTCTGTGTGTACTCGGCAACCATTCTGTGCGTGTTAAATCTCGGAGCTATCCATTTGATGGAATTTTTAACTCTGCGTATCCATGCCCGCGGCAGGTTGTCCGCCGAACGGGTATAAAAAAGAGGAATAACTTCATTTTCCAGCATATCATAAATGGCCTGAGATTCTACTATATCCTGATAGTCAATATCGTCACAGTTCTCACCTGCTCCAATGACCCAGCCTCCATCCGGTGTATAACCCTCACACCACCAACCGTCGGCAGTACTCATATTCAATACGCCGTTAACCGCCGCTTTCATGCCGCTTGTGCCGCTGGCCTCCATCGGCCTGCGAGGATTATTTAGCCAGACATCAACACCACGGACTAAAAACCTTGCTATATCGATATCATAGTTTTCAAGAAAAACTATTCGACGACGGACATTAGTCTGATTTGCAAAGTGTACTATCTGACGAATAATGTCTTTGCCCTCCGTATCCTTCGGGTGGGACTTGCCTGCAAATATAATCTGCAGCGGTTTATCACAATCATTCAGCAGTTTCATAAGCCGGTCGGGATTTTTAAGTAAAAGATTGCCTCTTTTGTAGCCGGCAAACCTTCTGGCAAAACCGATCGTCAGTGTCTCGGGGTCAAGGACCTCCTCGGCGTGGTTCAACTCGGTATGGTATGTGCCTCTGCGCTGCATTTGAGCCTTGAGCCGATTGCGGACGAATACAATTAATTGCTCCTTGCATCGTTTGTGTATCTGCCACAGCTCCTCATCGGGAATCTGGTGGATTGTCTCCCAAAGCTTTTCATTCATGGCTTCTTCCGCCCAGTTCGGTCCGAGATATCTTTCATACAGGGAACCGAGTTCATCCGATATCCAGTTTTTTATATGTATGCCGTTGGTAACCGAAGTAATAGGTACTTCGTTGATTGGCGTTCCGGGCCAAAGACTGCCCCATATTCCACGTGAAACCTGCCCGTGTAATTTACTCACACCGTTTGCGTGACTGCTTAACCGTAATGCGAGAACCGGCATCTTAAACGGTTCGCCGTCATCATCCGACAGTATTCTGCCTAATGCTAAAAACCTTTTCCTGTTGATGCCGAGCTTCGTGAAATATCCACCGAAATATTTGTCCATAAGTTCCACACGAAACTCGTCAAGGCCGGCTTTGACCGGTGTATGAATTGTAAAAACATTTCCCGCTCTCGTGGCTTCAACAGCCTCATCGAAAGAAAGATTGCTGGTACTCCTTAACCCACGTATTCTCTCCAGCGCCATAAAAGCGGCATGTCCCTCGTTCATATGACAAACCGTCGGATTAATGCCCATGACAGAGAGCGCTTTTAAGCCGCCGATGCCCAACATAATCTCCTGCCGAATTCTCAGCTCACGGTCTCCGCCATAAAGACTGCTGGTTATCATTCTATCTATAGGGGCATTATCAGGTAAATTAGTATCAAGAAGATACAATTTCACTCTGCCTATCGAGACAGACCATATTCGAGCCAAGACACACCTGCCGGGATATTCGACACTAATCGTCAAAGGTCTGCCGCTGCCTTTGCGAACAAGCTCTATCGGCATGTTGTAGAAATCATTCTCGACATATACCTCCTGCTGCCAGCCGTCGATATTGAGGTATTGACGGAAATAACCTTTCTGATACAACAGACCGACACCCACCAAAGGCACTCCGAGATCGGAAGCGCTTTTCAAGTGATCCCCAGCCAGAATTCCCAAACCGCCGGCGTATATAGGCAGACATTCGTGTATGCCGAATTCCGCACTGAAATAAGCGACAAGAGGTTTATCTGTTCCCGGACAAATCCTGTCATACCAGGTTGAGTCATTAAGATATGTTTTAAGTTTATCGGCGACCCGATGTAACTGATTTATAAAAGCCTGATTTTCAGCCAGAGAATCCAGTTTTTCCTGTGAAATACTGCCGAGAAGCCTGATGGGATTATGACCGCTGATGATCCATAAATTACTGTCAATACGCCTGAACAATTCCACAAATTCAGGATCCCATGACCAATACATATTCTTGGCGATAGTCTCAAGATCAGCTAATGGATCCTGTAATGCCGGCACAACAGTGAAGCTGCGCACAGTTGCCATATTTTTAGTCTCCTCATAGTAAGTCTGTTAGTTAGTCTTGTAGTTTTAATCGACAAAAATATTCACCGGCTTAAGCCCAAAAGCGTGGTTAAAGAGAGGTTTTCAATGTCCGATATTGTGGTTACCCGTGAAAAGACATGAAAAAAGGCCCGTTAACACAGGCCTTTTTATCTTTTGCGTGGCCCTCCTCCGCGAATGTCGTAAGAAAGCGTTTGAAAAGGACCCTTTACTTCCAAGTGGGCAATCGTTGCTTATGTCCGAAAGTCCTATCAAGTAGGCTTGTCCGAGCCATCAAGGTCTGATTTCCCTGAGTACGGGTATCGGTTCTTTCAAACATATGCTATCTATACGAACACCGCAGGGGTTAGCCCGCAATTCTTATATACCAAATTTATATACAAAAGTCAATAAAATACCTAAAGTTCCAGGCAAATAAATACTGCCTTGAATCTTCATCTTTATTGGTTTTTTCGGCATTCAGACCATGTTTTCTAAAGCCAAATTCCAGGCCGACAAAATAAATTTGACTTTATGCAATACACATTCAGCAATTTCGCTTTATATAATCATTTTCCGTTCAAAAAAGAAAACTTTTCAGAGGGGTATATACTTTCTTACTTATCTTTTAATAATACCTCCATTTTTCAGTCGGTTTGATAGAAAACAAAGAACATATAAAGCAACCGGCTCGAGCCGGTATTTAAAAATGATGTTTGCATAAATTGCAGTGAAAGGCTTGATGTTCGATACTATGAATCGCGAAGGACGGCCCCGACGGACTTAGTCAGCTCTTCTACGATAGCACTCTGAAAAGTGTCAACGGTCTCGTGGGTCAGCGTGCCCTCATCGTCCCTGAACTGAAGCGAAAGAGTGACACTTTTTCTGCCCGCGGGTATTCCCTTGCCGCGATATATACCGACAAAATTAATATCCTCAAGTTCCGCAGAAGCCTTGTTCTTAACTCCACTGATAATATCCGACCAGCGGACTTGTTCATCCACAATAATAGACAGGTCCCTTTGTATTGCAGGAAATCTCGGAATCGGCTTTACTTCGAATCCATCTTTATCTAAAGCCATAAAATATTCAAAATCCATTTCCGCGGCACACGGCGCAGTATCCTTAAAATCAAATTCCTTCCTAACAGCATTATTAACAATCCCTGCGATGCCGATTGGCTTAGAGTCCACCATGATTTGTGCGCCGCTTTGAGCCCATTTCAAATCCGCAGGGACCAAAGTCACTTGTGCATCCCGTGAAATGCTCTTAATCAAACCATCTATTACACCCCGCAGATCCCTTAAATCGCCGTCACAAGCCAAAGCAAGTTTTGTCTTTTCATCCGGCAACCCCCCGTCCTGATTCGGTACCGGTGCAAAAGTCTCCGCTATTTCAAACACTCTGCACGGCGAATTCTTTGCGTTAAGGTTTGTCTTCAATACTCCCATTAAGGAACCAATAAGCGTCCGGCGAAGCAGATTCGCACTTTTTCTCGATTCATCCTTTACGGCAAGATGCTCAGCGTTCGTATCCGTAAAAAGCCCGGCAACGGAATTGTCAATGAAACTCACATTGATTGTTTCATAAAACCCGCAACCGTTAAGATATGTCACTACCGATTCGATCATTTTTTGCCGCGGGCCGACGGGCACCACTTCAATCTTGATTTTCTGCTCAGTCGGTATCGTACTATAGCCGTGCACCCGCGCGACTTCCTCAATCAAATCAACTTCACGATATACATCACTACGCCACGAAGGCACCGTACAGGTTATCAGGCCGTCGTCAACTTTCGGCTCAAACCTCAGAGCTGACAGTATTTTAACCGCTTTTTCGCGCGGGACCTCGATACCAAGTAACTTGTCCAAACATGAAAGTCTTAATTCGACCTTTTTCAGTGATTGTCTTTTCGGATAGGCATCAATAACACCTTTGGCCACCCTGCCGCCTGCAAGCTGAACGATTAATTGTGCGGTTCGTTGAGAAGCCCAATCCACATTCTCCATATCTACGATTCTCTCGAACCGGAACGCGGCCTCCGAAGGAAGACTGAGTCTGCGCGAAGTTGTTCGGACGGTAACAGGATCAAAATATGCATCCTCAAGCAAAATAGTCGTTGTCTCATCCCCGACCTCGGTATCCAGCCCCCCCATGACACCGGCTATGGCCACGGGGCCATTAGGATCGGCTATTACCAACATATCGGTTGTCAGCTCGCATTGCGTGCCGTCAATGCTGACCAGACGCTCACCTGCAACAGCTTTTCTGACAATTATTTTACCCTGAGTTATTTTTGCATAATCAAATGCGTGCGGAGGCTGCCCTGTCTCCATCATCGCATAGTTGGTCGCATCGACTACGTTATTGACGCTGCGAAGCTCTACAGCTTCGAGCCGTTTGATAAGCCAGGCCGGTGACGGGCCGACTTTGACGTCCTCGATTATTCGGGCGGTATATCTGCCGCATAAGTCCGGTTCGAGAATTTCGACGGCGGCCAATTCCGATATGTCTTTGTCCGACTCGTCTAATTCAACCGCAGGGATTTTCAATTCCTTTCCGGTTGCAACAGAAAGCTCCCGTGCGATTCCGATATAACCCAGACAGTCACCGCGGTTACTGGTTACTTCGACATCGATTACCGTATCGCCACCGATTTTCTCTATCCCTTCGCAGGGAAAGCCCTGATCGCTTAAAATCCCGGCGATCTGTTCCGCTTCAAGGCCGCATTCGATATAATCGTTTAACCAATCCAGAGATATTTTCATAATGTAGATACCATCAAAAACGTTAAATTCGGTAATAACTTAACCACGATTAGCACCGATGTCAACGATTTTGAATATGGATTTTATACGAGTTCTGCTCTCTGAGATGGCATTACTTCGCTGCGCTACGTCTGCACGTAAAATAAGGCCAAAATACCAGCGGGACTCTATTTGCCGATGTCAGTTTTTACTTTTAGCACTCAGAATATCTACTGCTTTTCTGATGTCCTCAACCGTTGAGACTAAAAACAGCTCATCACCTTCATTGATCATTTGCTTGCCCCTGGGAATAGAGAGTTCTTCCGTTTTCTGATTATATATTGCTATGAAAATACATTGGGGTGGGAAGTGGCGACTTTCTACAATATCCTTAATGCTCTTGCCGGCGACTTTTGCCCCCTCAGGAACAACGACTACGAAAATATCCGCCTTGCCGCCACCGATGGATGTTATTCGCCTGACTTCAGGATTTTCGATTTCCATCATCATCTGGCTCACCATCAGGTCCGTCACTCGGATAATGGAGTCCACTCCGGCAACTCGATAAGCATTTTTATAAGCGGGGTGTCTCATTCTGACAATGATACGGGGCACATTAAAGCTCTTGGCCAATATTGCGCAGGCGAGGTTATCCGCATCGGAACCGGTTGCGGCGACAAGCACATCGGCTTTTTGAATCCCGGATTCATTCAAAACTTCTATGCTCGTAGCGCCGCCGTTGATCGCAACAACTCCGCTTTCCGCATACAACTTATCACAGATGCTCTTATTCTGCTCAATTAATACCACGTCATGTTTATTATCCAGCAACCTGCGAACAAGTACACCACCGACCATTCCTCCACCGGCGACAACTATATACATTTTATTTTCACCTCCAAATATGGGTATTCTTCAATATTTATCGAGCGGCATATTTATTTCCATGCCTTTCTTGAAAACAGAAGTAATACGGGCAAAATCTCCAGCCTTCCCGCCAGCATTCCAAAAATATAAGTCAATTTCACGACTGGATGTATTGTTATCATATCTTTCACCGAAATATAGCACGGACCAATGTTACCCACCGCTGAAAACATCCCTGAGAACGATTCCCAGGGCCCTTGATTCGAGAACAGGGCCGTAATCCCACCACCAACCAGTAATAGTACGATCCATGTGAAAAATAAGGCGGCGACCCGATGTACTTCGTCTTCCGGCACTATTTTCTTATCGATTACCAGCCCGGTAGACGCCTTGCCGGAAACTCGCAGTTTGAAAAGTTCCCTGAACATCAGCCGGTTCAGTATAGCTATACGCAAGACCTTAAATCCACCTCCTGTTGAGCCAACACAACCACCGATAACCATCATAATCAGGAACAACTGTTTAGACAAAGCACCGAAAAAATCGGATCCAATATCTTTTGTCCCAAAGCCGGTCGTAGTCATGACAGAAATCACCTGGAATATGCCGTACCGAAATGAACGCTCAAATTCTCCGAGTTTGACCGGCGTACCACGTGTAAATAGATCGCTTAGAGCACCGGTCTTATAAAGATGATCGATTATAATAACAGCAGTGAATCCAGCGACAAGTCGCCACCAATACCTGATTTCAATATTGTCCCAGAGGGCCTTGAAGTCTCTGGTCAAGACACGGTAATGAACCAAAAAGTTGATTCCTCCGAGCATCATGAAAAAAGTTACCGTATATTCAATCAATTTATAATTGGGATGCCCTGATATGCTATAGAATTCAATGCTGCTGTCATGAGGCGAAAAGCCGCCGGTTGACAAAGTACACAGGGCATGGCAGACCGAATCGAACACCGGCATCTTTTCAAGGACAAATGCAATCCCGGCTAAAATTGTAAACATTGCGTATATTGCCCAGAGTATCCTGAGAGTATTAAACAATCCCGGCTTCGGCCTGCCGGACGAAATCTTGTGACTCTCGGCTCCGAAAATATGATGAGCTCCTCCGGCCTGATAGGTCACAGCCAGAAAAAAGGAAAGTATTCCTATACCACCAAGCCACTGTGTAAGCGACCGCCAGAAGAGGATGCTTCTCGGCATATTATCCAGCCCGGAAAAAATTGTTATACCCGTAGTAGTGAAACCGCTCATGGCTTCAAAATATGCATCGAGGTAATTCGCACCATTTATAATCACAAAGGGTATAGCTCCTATGGCGGAGATAAAAAGCCAGCCCAGAGCGCACATAAGCATCGAACCGGTAGTATCAAGCATTTCAAGCTTAAACTTACTTCGCAGCACGATTCCTAACAAAAATGAGATTAAAGCTGTAACGATAAAAGCGGTTGCGGTAATCCATCCCTCGCCCATTTGTCCCCAATAAGAGATGACGATAATCAGTGGGAATAAAAGAATCAGACCTAATATTTCAAGCAGACCCCCAAGAAAATAAAAAATGCAATTAATTCTTCGAAGTCCGTTTCTCATTCGAAATCTCAGAGTTTCCTGATATCCATGCCAGTTTGGTCTGCGGATTATAACAACAGAAAAAAATATCTCAAATTAAATAGTAAATTTTATTATATATAAAACTTATCCTTTCAGCATTGCGTTCGGCAGGTTCAGGCATTAACTCTGTCTGAAATATTATCCCGCTTATAGAAATCGAAGCAATTGTAACAACAGATTAGCGGCAGTTGACTTTTACCTTTTACTTTTTCGGCTTATTCGGTATAATAAGAAGAAATATAATTTGAAAAAGCGGCTATGGTCGAACGCCCTCCTGTTTCTTAACAGACTGACAGAGGTATAACATAAATTCGTGAGACAGCGTTCTATGGATGATATCGAGCGGTTTGAACAACTAATAAACGGCGGCAACTGCTGCATATCAATTGTCACCTTCGAAGAACAATACGCCCTGGAAATCGTACGTCAGGTGGCGCTCGGCCTCCAACGCAACATGTTGATATGGTCCGTTGCCGGAGGTGTCAGGGACGGTATGCTTACCGACAGTCTTTTTATCGGTGATACCGAAACACCGGCCGCGGGACTACTGCATTTTACCGGCGCCAGGCAAGGCTCTATCTGCGTAGCTCTGGACCTTGCCGAACACCTGAAAACCGGTATGGTTGTGCGAGCTTTGCGGGATCTTATCGATTGCTTAGAGAAGAACGGCTGCACACTTGTAATGATTAACAGTAACGACAATCTGCCCGAAGTTGTAAAATCTTACACGAGACGATTTGAGATATCTTTTCCCGACGAAAAGGAATTAAAAGATATAACCCGTAAAACCCTACAACGCATCCACCGTAAGACACCCATAGAAATCGGCATCTCCCAGGAGGGTCTGGCTACGATAGTCCGCAACCTCCGCGGTCTGAGCCGTCGCCAGGCCGAACGAATTATCATTGATACCGTAACCAACGACCAGCGATTCGACGATAATGATATCAACGCAATTATTGCCGGCAAACGCAGGATGATACAACAAGGCGGCCTGCTCGAATATATTGAAACACCTCTCGATTTGGGTGAAATCGGGGGAATGAAACGGCTAAAAAAATGGCTCAATCAACGCAAAGAAACATTCAGCTCCAAAGCAATACAGTTCGGCCTCCAGGCTCCCAGGGGCGTGCTTATGCTCGGCGTGCAGGGCGCCGGTAAAAGTCTTTGTGCAAAGGCAATCGCAACGGCATGGCATCAGCCTCTGTTGAAACTGGATCCGGGCACTCTTTACAACAGTTATATCGGCGAATCCGAGCGAAATCTTCGTCACGCGCTGCGGCAGTGTGAGATGATGTCACCGGTGATTCTGTGGATCGACGAAATCGAAAAGGGTTTTGCCTCCGCCGCCAGCCAGAGTACCGACGGAGGCCTGTCCAAAAGGATGTTCGGCAGCTTGCTGACCTGGCTGCAGGAACGCCAGTCGCCGGTTTTTGTCGTTGCAACGGCCAATGATATCGAAGCCCTGCCCCCCGAACTTCTGCGCAAGGGAAGATTTGATGAGATATTCTTTGTTGACCTGCCGAAGCGAGCCGTACGGAAAGAAATATTTGCAATTCACTTACAGAAACGTAAGCGCGACCCGGATAAATTCGACCTTGGGGCGTTAGCCGAAGCATCCGAAGGTTACAGCGGTTCGGAAATAGAGCAGGCTGTTATTTCGGCCCTGCATGAAGCGTTCGCCGACAGGAAAGGCATTACCACAGAAAGAATCCTCTCCGTCCTTAAGGCCTCACCGCCGCTTTCCGTAACATTGGCTGAACGTGTAGAATGCCTGCGAGACTGGGCACGGGGCAGATGTGTGCCGGCCGATTGAAAAACCAGAATCTTTGGGCTTTAATCTTTTCTCTCAATCCTTATAATAAGGTGGTTAATTAAGCTAAAATGATTTAAGGATATTTTTATGGGTAAGCGCAATATTCCCGTTTTTACGGCTTTTCTTTTAATCGCCGGTTTGATATCCGGTGGTTGCGTCGAACGCCGGTTGACAATCAATACCAAACCCGAAGGAGCGCTGGTTGTACTCAACGACGAGGAGATCGGCACTTCACCCGTAACAGTCTCTTTCAACTGGTACGGTGATTATTGCGTCAGGATAAGCAAGCCCGATTTCGAAACTCTCAATACCCATCGCGAGCTAAAAGGTCCCTGGTATGACCATTTTCCATTCGATTTCTTCGCCCAGACAGTCAATCCAAAAAGAATTATCGATTCATACGAATGGACGTTCGAGTTGTCCCCTAAGCAACAGATCAGCCGGGAGGAGCTCGTTCAGAAAGCCCGGGAAATGAAAAAACAGTTGCAATAGTGGAGTCGGATTTGAAACTGAAGATTCACACACAGATTTTCATCGCTATTGTTCTTGGGCTTGCGGCGGGAATCGTGCTTGGGGAAAAAGCCGTCCACATAAAAATCGTGGGTGATATTTTCATTCGCCTGCTCAAAGTGATTATCATTCCCTTGATTCTGGCATCAATGGTGGCCGGTATTGTCAGCCTCGGTGACATGAGAAAACTTGGCAGGATAGGCCTGAAAACATTCATCTACTACATGGCTACGACTACCCTGGCAGTGAGCATCGGACTTATACTGGTTAATCTGATAAATCCCGGAGTAGGTGTAAATATAGCATCGGAGACGGCAACAGATTTATCAGGCAGAGAAACGCCTTCGATCGTATCGATTATCACAGACATCCTTCCGGAAAATCTGTTCGATGCTATGGCAAAAGACAGAGTGATGTCGATTATATTTTTCTCTATTCTGCTCGGTATTGCCATCAGCAGCATCGGGGAAAAGGGCAAACCGATGGCAATTTTATTCGATGCCTTCAATGCCGTTATGATGAAAATAACCGGCTGGATTATGCGGTTGGCGCCTCTCGGAATTTTCGCCTTGATGGCTTATACAATCGGCACAATGGGGCTGTCTGTCTTAAGGTCGCTGTTTTTATACATGGCGACGGTGACTCTGGGCCTGATTATCCACGCCTTTGTAATTCTGCCGATGTTGTTATTGATTCTTGGCAAATATTCACCCGTGAAGCTTTTCAAAGACGTATTCAGCGCGCTGGCAACGGCCTTCAGTACGGCCAGCAGTGCCGCTACGCTGCCGATTACAATGGATTGCCTGCAGGAAAATACCGGCGTATCGAACAAGATAACGAGCTTTGTACTGCCGCTGGGCGCTACGATAAATATGGATGGTACTGCCCTATATGAAGCGGTAGCCGCAATGTTTATAGCTCAGGCGTATGGGATTGAGCTGGGTCTCTGGCAGCAATTAGTTATCATGCTCACGGCAACACTTGCATCAATCGGCGCCGCTGCGATTCCGGGGGCCGGCCTTATTACTATGGTGATTGTGCTCAAAGCGGTTAATCTCCCGCTGGAGGGCATTGCAATGATTCTTGCCGTGGACAGATTGCTGGATATGCTCCGAACGGCGGTCAACGTATGGGGAGATACCTGCGGTGCAGTAGTTGTCGCAAACCTGGAGGCGGAAAAATTAAACAAATAAGACAAAAAACTGATTCGTCTCCCATCAATCTTTATGACTTTTAATCCATAGAAACCGATTGATTTGAGCTTATGAAAAGATTGACACCTAAGAGGTAATGCGTGTTAATAGTAAATTTCTTTATCAACAATCTTCTACTTTTTTTTTGAACTATCAATTGAATCGGTTAAAATATCTTTATAACTAATTCAAGTCGAACCAGATGTTGGATAAAAGGGACTATATGGTAATTCTAAAATTAGACAGGCATGATGAGGACAGGGAAATCGAATTCGAACTGAATTACCTCGCCTCTTTAACAACAAGACAGCGGTTTCAAATGATGTTCACAAAAACCAAAGAATTATTAAATCTTCTGACAAGACCAAATGCAAACAGAAAAATTACTGAAATTATTAAAAGAAAACCAGGTTAATCCAAGTGACTAAAGTGTCTAAAGTGAACTAAAGTTATTGTTTGCTATTTTAGGCACTTTAGGCACTCCAAACTTTAGACACTCCAGACTTTAGATATTTTATAAGCTTTTAAAATCGAGACATCCAGGAGAATATAAAAACAGAAAAATGTATGCACTGATATCAATGGCACTGGCGCTTATTCTGCTGGTCGTCCTGCTTCACCTGAAGGTCAAGCTCGGACGAGCGATGCTGCTTTCCGCCGTGGCATTGGCAGTACTCCTTCAGGTGACACCGGCCAGGCTGTGGCTAACTTATATTCACGAGTGGCACAACAAACCGTTGAGTCAGACGACTGCGTACCTTTTTATCACACTAACCGCACTGGTTATGCTTGTAAACGTGTTCGGCATAATAATGAAAGAAACGGGAGTTTCTCAGCGCCTCGTGCCTGCAATTCAGGGCTTGTTCAGAAGCCGGCGTTTTGCCATGGCGGCAATTCCCATGATGATGGGCCTTCTGCCGACACCGGGCGGCATCATGCTGTCGGCGCCGATGATTCGAGACCTGGGCGACCATATCGGCGTAGAAAGGTCTCGACAGGCTGCGATAAATTTCTTCTTTCGTCATCAGTGGGAAACAGTCTGGCCGTTATTTCCTTCGATTCCTTTGATACAGGGCATGTTCGGCATATCGGCATTGACCCTGATTTCACACAATATTGCCATCTCTTTCGCAGGCATAGTTAGCGGCGTGTTTTTTTTGCTGATGTTCGGGATACCTCCGAGAAATAAACAAAAGCAATCTCACGGCCAACTACACCATAACCTGATAAATTTCGGACATGCATTCTGGCCGATCGGATTAGTCGCCATATTTTACGCCGTCACAAACCTTCCACCTGCTGCAGGGCTTGTAATAGCGATACCAATTTTTCTCGCCTGTCACCGGGTATCCCTGAATCGCTGGCCGGCAATTTTCAAATCGGGTCTTAACCCAGACTTCGCGCTGCTAATCCTCGGAGCTTTGCTCTTCAAGCTCAATCTCGAAGCCGGACAGGCCATCGACCAGGTGGTCAATTTTTTATCGGAGATGAATGTGCCGCAGAATTTCGTTATTTTTTTCCTCCCCTTTCTCGTAGCCTTTCTAACCGGCCTTACTATGCCGACCGTAGCGATAACCTTTCCGTTCATCATCCCGTTTATCGGCACCGGCCAACAGACAATAATCGCACTTGAGACCCTTGCCTTTTCCGGCCTCGTCTGCGGTCTTCTTATGACACCCGTGCATCTTTGCCTGGCACTTTCGGCGAGCTATTTCGAGACATCCCTGGTCAAAATCATAATCAGGGTATCAGGCCCCGTGATATTCATCGCCGCCGCAGGCATTTTAATGGCGGTATTCTTCGGATAGATTGGCTTTGTTTGTTCCCGGCAAAATGCCCCAAAACCACTGTTTTTCTCATAATCTTTTTATTTCAAAGAACTTATATCATATTGCCTATTTTAATATTGGCTTTGTTTTTTCAAATTAGTGAGTATATGAGTTGATGAGTCCGCCTACGGCTCAAGAGTTTATGAGTAGTTTTCTCCTCATATACCCTTCTACTGATATACTTGGCTTTTTTCCCATCTGAAATGAATTTCTCCCCATAACTTAATGTTACGATATTAAATTGTTGACTATACATTCTATCTTAAAAAGCCCGATTTACAACCAAATTCCCCGATTTTCGGCAAGAAATGTCCATGACAAGCCACTCACCGTGATAAATGTTCCAGACACTGAATTTCACCCTATCCTAACAACTTACCCAATTTTCCATTATTTAATCTTATTTTTATTTGCCTCCCACCATTTTACAAATTCATCTACTGCAAGAGGATCATATTTAAGATTGGCTGCTTGATTAAAATAACGTCCTGCGAACTCTACAGCTTCTAGATTTGAATCATTCTTTATTATGTTAATAAGAAATTCCATTCTATCTTTTTTGGGAATATCCTCCCTTTTCCAAATATATGTTATCAGGGTTGTCTTTGTTTTAGCATCTGAAATCTGTATAGTATTATAAAAATTCTTAAGCTCTACGAATGTAAATCCTGCTGGATCTATTCCTTCTTTCCATATTAAACTTTGCTCTTGGAATAATGGAAAACTGTGCATAGATCTGATTTTTGCATGAGCTGCAGTTGCTTGTGAAGAAAGAAAAAATGTTTTGTCTTCTCCCCATGTTGCAAGCCTGTCATATGCTTTACGATCACCATTCTGAGCGTCACTAAATGCAATTAGATATTCTGTAATTTTTTCTTGTTTTCTTAAATTATTTTCAGCAAGTTTGATGGTTGTTTTATATTTATCTTCAAGTGCTGTAAGCCTATTGTTAGCATCTTCTATTTGTTTGCTAATAGAATTTACCAATGGCATAACCATATCGTTTATTTTCATACCTATAAATTCGTCTGCCACTGCATCGATACGTTCTTTAGCTGTTGTTTGAACTGTATCGTGAATTTTATCTTTATTGAATTCTTCTTCTATTCTGTTAGTAACTTGCCGTCCAACTAAATCAACTTCACTTTCGAGACGAGACGTTATGATTTTTATTTCTTCTCTTAGATCACTTCGCATGTCACCAATAGTATTCCATGCAATCAGACTAATCACTGTTATTCCTGCTATAATAATTAATCCTAAAACACCGGCAAGCCAAATATAGACATGCCTTACACCTATTATTTCTTTATACGCTCGGTCAACAATACTTTGGTAACGATCTATTTCTCGAGCTTCATTTTCCTCTCTATTTTCTTTTTTACACATTATGAAACCTCCACTATTTTTGAGACTGTAATGATCTTATAATCTGCGAACTTCTCGTCATTCAGAGGAACTCCACACCATGCTGCTGCTATGACCTTACAATGTACAAAGAGACTTTCATCTGTCAAGAGAAAATATAACAACCAATTTTAGGAAACGACACAAGCAAAAATCAATTGCCTCTTGGCCAACTACAAATGCACAAGAGGCGATTGAAGACAGGTCAGGATCAGAATAATCAGCATCAAAGAATTGAAATAAACTCACAGCATCCAACAACTTCCTAAACTACTTTCACGATGATAATTAATAAGCTCATACGTAAAGCGCGTACGCGCTTTACGTATGTGAAGTTTTTAAACGATATACGTAAAAAAAATTTCGCTGGTTATAGATGTAATATTATACCAATTGTGTACATTAAATGCGCTTATTCGTCATTCCGAGCGCAGCGCAGCGGAGCCGAGGAATCTGTTTTGAATAGATTTCTCCACTTCATCCGCCAATGGCGGATTCCGGTCGAAATGACAAAGGCTCAACTGTGATAAATTTGTTTTGCCTTATCGCTTGAAAGTTGCCATCGTCATCATTATGGCGGCTTTCAATTCTTCGGGAGTTAGTGCATCGATCTGCCCGCTCAGACGCAAGACGTTACTGTGCCCATCGTGAACGGCCTGCGGTTCGTACAACAGGATATTTTGTCCCGGCATATCCGGCCTCTGGCCGGGAATGTAAATATATTTCTGTCCGTTCGGGTCAGGGCACTGGAACAGTCGCGTACTGCCGCACCAATCTACCAATGCTTCCTGGGATTCGGGGAAACTACCGTTGCTGACAACATACACCTGCAGACTCTGGTAGATAGACCGAAGGTTCATTTGACATTTAACGTCCACCGCCTTTAATTTAGTGTCACTGACCCCCTGGACATACTGCTGGCTCATATCACCTGTAGATTTGAAGACCCACAAAACTGCGAAGGCGATTAGTCCGAAAAAAATCAACGCAACAATAATGTTGATAATAGTCCCGCCGGTCGGATTTCTCCGCTGAGCAGATAAGGCTCTATCATGACTATGCGGAGATTCGAGTTTATTTTGCTCTGACATTACTATTATTCCTTTTTCTATTGTCTCTATTGTCATTTTACGTGTACTGCCTGATTAACTATCAAAACGGCCAGGGCAGTTGAAGCAAAGCAAATGACAACTTCACTATGGGTTCTACGATATATCGAAATCCTCCAAATACCAGAAATCCTATAAGTATAAACAATCCGAATCGTGAAAAGTACCTGTATGCATTGACAGCCTTCGGAGATTTCAGACCGGCATATACTATCCTCGAGCCGTCCAGCGGCGGTATGGGAATGAGATTGAACACGGCGAATATAAGATTTAGTAATACACCAAGTAATAAAAAAAATGCAGCAACTGGTATTGCCTGTAGAGGCAGGACATGAAAAGCAACAGTCAGAACTATCGCCAACAATATATTTGAAAGAGGACCTGCTAAGGCCACCATGAAGATTTGCCTTCTGTTAAGAACCAAAAAATTAACCGGTACAGGTTTGGCCCAGCCAAAATGTGCGATAAGAGGCATAATGATAGTGCCGAACAAATCGATATGCGCTATGGGATTTAGAGTGAGTCGCCCCATGCTCTTGGCCGTCTGGTCGCCGAATCTATATGCCATCCATGCATGAGCATATTCATGAATCGTCAACGAAGGCAGTACAACAGCCATAGTAATTAAAAATGCTACAGGATCAATATTAAACATTACAAGTCTTTATATCTTGAAACTTCATTCTTTTGGCAGAAAATAACAGAATAATCTGCCCTGCCATGGATCCAAACCTACTCTATATTCAAATTGCTGTCAAGCAGTGATGATTTGTGTTCCGTGATGATTAAAAAGCTCCAACTCTTTATTGAATACCCCGGATTTTAATTTACTCAAACTGACCGATTTGACTTGTCATACCTGTGAAAACAGGTATCCAGAAACGATTTGAATGATCTGGATTCCCGCTTGCGCGGGAATGACATACTGTGTTATGTTATTACAAAACCATTAGTTACAACAATCAGATTCTAAAGAACGGTCAGTTTGAGTAATTACTTAAACTACGGAAGAGTTTAAGGTAGAGGAATTAAAGCCTTCGTGAGTAAGGTTTGCTTGGGTGTGGGCAGAAGGAGAATGGATGATGGAGAGACATACCTCATGTATATCTGATGATTTTACAATAGCTTATATTGCTTCAATTCTGACTGATCATAGTAATTATCTCTCTTTTAAATAAATCAATCCGATATTGATAGGCAATATCAGAGATTTAAGTGGAAGCATTTTGTTCTTCTATTATTTATTAATCGATAAATGAATATCGAAATGATGTAAACGGAGGAGTGGGAATTGAAAATATTTAGACGAATCAGGGAGTGGATGTTATCTGAAAATAAGGACCCCAGAATAGTCAGGCCTCTTGTCTTTGAGAAACTCGAGTCGAGAATTATGCTTTCAGGAGACGGAGTCTTAAGTTGTATGAATTCACTTGATACGCTTGAGGATTATTATATAGATGATACACAGCAAGTGATCCAATATTCGGAGTCGGATGGATTAAATCTGAATTCTACTGCTGCAAGCGTGATAGATTTAGAGAAAACATACGATT
>Ga0315544_1000688_pt1 | contig 29839 bp, 39 predicted proteins | sample SalMarSW160130MG_2_FD_202543 | JGI IMG/M metagenome (GOLD analysis project Ga0315544, IMG submission 202543) | Salt marsh sediment microbial communities from the Plum Island Ecosystem LTER, Massachusetts, United States - Salt Marsh Sediment SW1601-130 ... | reverse complement strand
TATCATTCTGGGGGAGCGTAGCGACCAGAGAATCTCGGACAACCTTCGCTTCGTTCAGTGTGATATGGATGCTCTGAGCGCAGAGACTATTTGTCCAGCTACCCCCTGCATTTCCAGGTTACCATTGACCCTAATTAGTTTACCTTGGTCTTCATAATAATCAAGTATGGGTACAGTTTGAGCTAAGAAGACACTCAGTCGTTCCCTTACTGTCTCCTCTCCATCATCAGGACGTTGATACAAATCACCACCACACCTATCACATTCTCCCGGCGTCTTGGGTGGTGAATTTGTCATATGGTACGGCGTCTGACAAGCCCGGCAAAGCCATCTTCCACTGAGGCGTTTCACTAGCTCCTCACTAGGCACTTCAATGTATATCGCTTTATCTATGGCTCTTCCTTGCTCCTCAAGAGCTTTGTCCAGGGCTTTAGCTTGCTGCAGAGTCCGGGGAAAGCCGTCGAAAAGGCAGCCAGAGGCACAGTCAGGCTGGTCGATTCTCTCTAGAATCATTTCTATGGTTGTCTCATCAGGAACTAGCTCTCCTTTATCCATATAGCTCTTCGCCAAGAGGCCAACATCCGTCCTTTTCTCCAGCGCCTGCCGAAACAAATCCCCGGAGGCTATGTGAGGCAAATTCATCTCCTGAGAGAGAATATCTGCCTGAGTTCCCTTCCCTGCCCCGGGAGCGCCTACTATGATGATGTACATTATTTTAGGAAACCTTCGTATCGGCGCATGGTTAGCTGAGCCTCTAGTTGCTTCATGGTATCTAGAGCCACACCAACAGCTATGAGCATGGCGGTGCTCTGGATTAGTAAATTAACACCCGTAATTCCTTGAGTGATGAAGGGCAGAATTGCCACTACAGCTAGAAAGAGGGCTCCACCAAAAGTAATACGCCTTATGATCCTATTCAAATAGTCGGCCGTTGCCTTGCCGGGCCGAACTCCCGGGATGAAGCCGCCTTGCTGCTGCAAAGTCTGAGGCAGGTTCATTTGTTCGAATATGACCATAGTGTAGAACAAAGTAAAGCCAATCACTAAAGCAAAATACAACCCTTGGTACAGTGCCCTATCAGACTGAAACAGATTAAAGATTGTATTCCAGAAATTTGGGTCCTGGCTGGCTGGGTTCATGAAATATGTAGCTATCGTGCCGGGAAGCTGCATTAAGGCTATGGCGAAAATAAGGGGTATCATCCCCGCAGTGTTGACTCGCAGGGGGATATAGGTGGAACCCGACTGCCGGTACATGCGGCCGCTGCGAAAAGTGCTCCGAGCATACTGCACAGGAATACGGCGATGAGCTTCCACAAATACGACTATGAGCACTATCATAGCTAAGGATAGGATAACGTAGGTGATCAACCCCCCAGGATTTCCGCCAACAGCGGCAATAATGCCACGACCCACTATCCCGGGAATGTCAGTCACGATACCAGCAAAGATTATCAAGGATATCCCGTTGCCAACCCCGCGCTCAGTAATCAATTCACCGAGCCACACGAGGAACATTGTGCTGGCGATCATTGTTACTACTATGTTGGCCATGGTCAGCGGTACAAGGTCTTGAGTGACTCCCTGGGAACTTAGTAGAGCAATCATGGCATAGCTTTGTAGGCCAGCCAGCGGTATCATCGCTAAGTGAGTAATGCGATTGATTTTCTGTTGACCAAGTTCTCCCTCCTGGGATATAGCCTGAAGTCTGGGGATCACCGGAACCAGCAACTGCATAATGATGGACGCAGTGATGTACGGATAAACGCCCAGGGCGGCCACACTGAAGTTCTCCATAGCACCGCCCGTGAAAAGGTCAAGCATGCCAAAGAGAGGGCTTCCCGCGAAGTATTCTTGCAACTTTGCGAGGTCCACGCCGGGCAAGGGAACGTGAGTCATAAAACGGAAAACGACAAGGATGCCGATAGTGAAAAGAATTCTTCGCCGCAAATCAGGCAATGCCCATATGTCCATCATTGCCTGGACAAGTCGCGGTCGGGTCGTTTTCCGCTCCATTCTAAGCCTGTTTTATGCTCCCCCCAGCGGCCACAATCTTTTTCTCTGCCGATGAAGAGAATTTGTCAGCACTAACCAGCAATGGATGCTTGATATCGCCAGTGCCAAGAATCTTGGTGGGATGGGCCATCGTATTGATCAACCCAGCGCGGAGCAGTTCTCCAGGGGTCACTTCACTCCCCGGTGAGAAAACAGCCAACTGCCCCACGTTGACAATATTGTATTCAGTTTTGAAGATGTTCGTGAATCCCCTCTTCCGCGGCAGGCGTTTTATCAAAGCCAACTGACCGCCTTCAAAGCCAACACGCACACCACCTCCCGAGCGAGCCTTTTGCCCTTTGCAACCTCGGCCTGAATATGTGCCATGCCCGCTGCCATTTCCGCGACCTACGAACTTCCTCTTGTGCTTAGCACCTGCGGAGGGCTTCAGTTCATTCTGTTTCATCTACCTTTTCTTTCTGGGCTTCCCCAGCAGTCATATCTGTGGGCGCCGGCTCATTTGTCGCTTCCTCACTCTTCCTCAAGTTACTGAGGGCAACCATCGTTGCCCTGGCTACGTTGATCTTGCTTCGTCCGCCTAATGACTTACCGACAACATCTTCTACGCCCGCCAATTCAAGTACTGCTCGGGCAGTACTGCCGACAATTAAGCCCGTGCCCGGCGCCGCCGGCTTTAACAAGATCTTGGACGCACCGAACTTGGCTAGAATTTCATGAGGGATCGTGCCGTCTTTAATAGGCACCTCAATCAGTCGCTTCTTTGCCGTAGTACCCGCTTTGCGGACTGCCTCCGGAACCGCCGCTGCTTTAGCTAACCCGAATCCGACATGCCCCTGGCCATCGCCAACTACAACCAAAGCTCTGAAACGAAGATGTCTACCACCTTTGACTACCTTAGTCACACGGTCGATGCCCAACAGCTTCTCTTCGAGGGTCAATTCCCCGCTGTCGATTCTGCCCTTCTTCTCTCTTAATTTGGTAACTGCCTTCATAAGCTAATCCTCAAAATTCCAATCCAGCTTTCCTGGCAGCCTCAGCTAGAGCCTTAATTCTGCCATGATATTTGTAGCCACCACGATCAAAAACTACCTTCTTGATTCCCTTATCTAATGCTCTCTCCGCAAGCGAAGTCCCCACTATTTCGGCTTTTTTGCTTTTTCCCATTCCATTAGTCTTGCCTCTCACCTGAGAATCGAGAGTGCTCATTGAGACCAGAGTCTGGCCCATAGAATCATCAATAATCTGAGCATGAATATGATTCAAGCTGCGAAAGACACATAACCTAGGACGTGATATCGTTCCCGTCACCTTCTGCCTGACACGCCTGTGCCGTATTCTTCCAATTGCCTTTGAATCTCTCGCGCTCATTATGGTCGCTACTTCTTGCCTATCTTGCCCGATTTGCCAGGTTTAAGACGTAGTCTCTCGCCCTCGTATTTAATACCTTTTCCTTTATATGAGTCAGGAGGGCGTATCCTCCGAATTTTGGCAGCAGTTTCTCCAACTAGCTCTTTATCAATACCGGCGACGTGAATGCGATTTGTCCCTTCAACACTGATACTAATACCAGGAGGAGGAGAAAACTCCACAGTGTTGGCATATCCCACTTGAAGCAACAGCTTGTCGCCAGTTTTCTGTGCTCTATAGCCTACGCCACTTATCTCCAGCATCTTATCAAAACCTTGACTCACACCCGTAATCATGTTTGCCAAAAGGCTACGAGTGAGCCCATGTAAAGAACGATGTACTTTGCTATCACTAGGTCGCGTAACGATCAAGTAGCCGTCCTTTAAGGCAATAGAAATAGCAGGGTGAAATCGGCGACTGAGCTCACCTTTGCTTCCTTTTGCCACAACTTCGCTCCCATTGACCTTCACCTCGGTACCCCGAGGGATAGCAACGGGAAGCAAGCCAACACGAGACATAGTCTACAACTCCTGAGTTAATCTACCATACATAGCACAGAACCTCACCGCCAAGACGCCGTTTCCATGCTTCCTGGCCAGTCATGATGCCTTTTGATGTGGATACAATCGCAACACCCAAGCCCCCGTAGACGCGGGGGATTTCATGCCTTTCCGCATAGACCCTCAGACCTGGTTTGCTAACTCTTTCCAGGCCCAAGATTGCGGGCTGTTCATCTGTGTACTTGAGGTGGATTTTTATCATCGGCTGCGGTTTCCCTTTGAGCACCTCGTAACGATCAATGAAACCCTCCTCTCTAAGTGTTTTGACGATAGCAAGCTTCATATTAGAGGAGGGCATAAGCACACTCCCGTGATTTGCCATGATAGCATTGCGTATCCTGGTCAACATATCAGCAATAGGGTCGATAATTGTCATCTTTCTTTACCAGCTCGACTTTCTTACCCCAGGAATCACACCGGTTACAGCAAGTTCCCTGAAACAAATACGACACAATCCGAATTTACGCATATAAGCACGCGGCCTGCCACACAACTGACAACGATTATGTTGCTGCACTTTATACTTTGGCGGGCGCTGTGACTTAACAACCTTAGATAACTTTGCCATACTAAGCCCTCCTGAAAGGCATGCCCATTAATTCCAACAGGGCCCTGGCCTCATCATCGTTCTTTGCCGTAGTAACAATGGTTACTTCCAAGCCGCGAATTTTGTCCACCTTATCGTAGTCAATCTCAGGGAAGACTATCTGCTCTTTCATGCCCAGGCTGTAGTTTCCTCGACCATCGAACGAATCCCGTGACACTCCGCGGAAATCGCGAAACCTAGGTAGAACAACACTAACCAATTTGTCAAAGAAATCGTACATCCGCCTACCTCGCAAGGTCACCATCATCCCAATAGGTACACCAGCCCGTAGCTTGAAAGCGGAGATAGACTTTTTTGCCCGTGTCGTCACCGGATGTTGCCCCGAGATTGTAGCTAGGTCCTTCTCTGCTGCCTCAAGAGCTTTGGCTTCCTGTATTGCTTCGCCCAAACCAATGCTAAGCACAATCTTTTTCAATTCGGGCAACTGCATTACATTGTCATAGCCCAGTTTGGCTTTAAGCTGAGGAGCTACTTCAGTCAAATATTTTTCCTCCAAGCGAGATTTCATAACCGACTCCCTTAGTCAATCACCTCTCGACACGAATTGCAAATTCGCACTTTTTTGCCATCGTCCAAGAAGCGGAAATTAACCCGCGTGGGGTTGCCACATTTGTCGCATATCAGCATTACGTTGGATACACGAATCGGAGCTTCAAGCTCAATTATGCCACCTTGGCGGGTAGCTCTGCGAGCTCGAGAGTGGCGCTTAATCATATTAAGTCCTTCCACTATCACTCTATCCTCGTTGGGGAGAGCGCGACGAACCTTCCCTTTTTTCCCTCTGTCTTTACCAGCAATTATGACAACCGTATCCTCTTTTCTTATTTTCATTTCACAACACCTCGGGAGCCAAGGATATTATCTTGGCAAAGTTCCTGTCTCTGAGTTCCCGGGCTACAGGACCGAAAATACGGCTACCCTTAGGATTATTCTTGTCACCAAGAATGACTGCGGCGTCTTCATCAAATCTAATATAGGAGCCATCGGGGCGGCGATAGGGATTAGCCACACGCACCACCACAGCCCGCACCACCTCACCCTCTTTCACCATTCCGCGAGGCAGGGCTCGCTTCACCGTCGCCACAATAATGTCACCTATATGAGCATACTTCCTTGCCCCGACAAGGACATTGATACACATAATCTGCTTAGCTCCGCTATTATCCGCTATCTTCAGTCTGGTATAAGCCTGAATCATTTCTCTCACTTCGGTTTGGTTTCAACTATTTCCTTAGTAGACATTATCTCTGCTACCCGCCATCTTTTCTCTTTCGACAAAGGGCGCGTTTCGACAATCTTCACTTTGTCACCAATTTTGCAGGCATTATTTTCATCGTGAGCTTTGTATTTTTTCGTGAGCCTGACAGCCTTCTTATAAAGTGGATGGACTCTCCTAGTCTCCACAGCTACCACAACGGTTTTGGCCATCTTGTTGCTCACCACCAGGCCTTCCCTAATCTTTCGTTTTTCGAGATGACTCATCTTACTGTGCCAAGTTCCCTTTCTCTTAAAATAGTCTTTATTCTGGCAATCCTTCTCTTCACTAGAGGAATCTCCCGATGATTCCCCAACTGTCTAGTGGCCAAGCGAAAACGGAGGTTAAATAGTTCCTCATGAGCTTCTTCGAGTTTCGTCAATAACTCTTCATTGTTAAGGGCGCGAATTTCGCTAGCTTTCAATTCTCTGCCTCTCCTTCCTGACAAAACTGGTAGCTATGGGAAGCTTATGAGAGGCAAGACGAGTTGCCTCAGAAGCCACATCCTCCTTTACATCAGCCAATTCAAACAAGATTCTGCCCCTTTTGACTACGGCTACCCACTGATCCGGAGCGCCTTTCCCACTGCCCATTCTTGTCTCCGCAGGTTTCTTTGTCACAGATTTGTCAGGGAAAACCCGTATCCATAGTTTACCGCCGCGATGCAAGTGACGGACAAACACGCGACGGCTTGCCTCAATTTGTCGTGCCGTCAGCCACGCGGATTCTTCAGCCCTCATGCCGAAGTCACCAAAAACAATGGTATGCCCGCTCTGGGCACTGCCTTTTCGTCTTCCTTTATGTACCTTGCGGTACTTCACCCGTTTCGGCTGTAGCATTCTCCCCCTTCACTTCAGGAATGATGTCGCCCTTATAAATCCACACCTTAACCCCAATAAGCCCCATTACAGTATGAGCTTCCGCAAAACCGTAATCGATGTTGGCACGTAACTTATGCAACGGCATCTGACCTTGGCGGACAGTCTCGGTTCTGGCAATTTCAAGCCCACCGAGTCTTCCGCTGCACTTTATCTTTATTCCCTTAGCACCAGATTGCAGAGTCCGGAAGGCTGCTTGTCTCATGGCCCGCCGGAAAGCAATTCTTTCTTCGAGCCGCTCAGCTATGCTCCGAGCTACCAAACTAGCTTCCAGCTCGGGATGCTCAACTTCTCTAACGGTCAATCTAATCTTGTCTCCACTCACCTTTTCCAGGTCCGACTTCAATATCTCCACATTTTGTCCGCCACGACCAATCAAGATGCCAGGACGAGCCGAGTAAAGAGTCAAATGTGTTTCGTCTCCCGGACGTTCAATTTCCACTCGAGCGACTGCGCCTCCCATACATCTTTGTTCCACGACTCTGCGTAGCTTTAAATCATCCAACAAAAACCGGGTATAGTTCTTTTCAGCATACCACCTAGTTCGCCAATCTTGATTGACACCTAGTCTGAAGCCGTAAGGATGAACTTTTTGTCCCAAAACTATTCCTCCTCTTCAGTAACGAAAACTGTAATATTGCTAGACCGTTTCAAGATAGGATTAATCCTTCCCCTCGACTGAGGGCGAAATCTTTTCAAAGTATGCCCTTTATCAGCAGATATATCAGTAATCCTAAGCTCAGCAGGCGACATTTGAAAGTTGTTTTCAGCATTGGCTACTGCTGATTTAATTACCTTAGCGACCGCCTTGGCTGTAGGGGTAGGCATAAATCTGAGGACAGTCAAAGCCTCATCAACTCTCTTGCCTCTAATCGTATTCACCACTAAACGAACTTTCTGAGGCGAAATGCCGACGTCCTTAGCTACTGCTTTTACCTTCATTGCACTTTATTGTTTCACTGCCTGCTCAGTTATTTTAGCTTTGGTGATATGGCCCCTGAATGTCCTGGTAGACGCAAATTCTCCCAGTTTATGCCCCACCATATTTTCAGTGATGAAAATGGGCACATGTTTCTTCCCGTTGTGCACTGCAATTGTATGACCTATCATCTGGGGTAAAATAGTAGAGGCGCGAGACCATGTTTTTAGCACTGTTTTCTCGCCAGAGTCATTGAGCGCCTCTATTCTCTTAACCAATTTAGGGTCGCAAAAAGGCCCTTTTTTAAGCGATCTTGACATTTTGCTTCCTCCGTTTAAGGATCATCTTATCCGATGTCTTGCGGCGACGTGTCCTACCTCCCAAAGCTAGCTTACCCCACGGAGTCTTCGGATGCATTCCTCGTTTAGCTCTGCCCTCCCCACCTCCATGCGGGTGGTCACGGGGAGTCATAGCAGAACCCCTGACCGTAGGTCGCCAACCTGACCATCTCCTCTTTCCAGCTTTGCCTAACTTTATATTTTCGTGGTCAACGTTGCCTATCTGACCAACAGTAGCCCAGCACCTTTGATGAAATTTACGCAGTTCACCTGAAGGGAGTTTAAGCACTACATACTGACCCTCCTTGCTTATGATTTGGGCAGAATTCCCTGCGCTATGCACAAGCTTTCCCCCTTTGCCTGGCTCAAACTCCACATTATGTACTAGGGTTCCCACAGGAATGCACTCCAATGACAGAGCATTCCCAGGTTTTATGTCAGCATCCGCGCCTGCCTGTATAGTGTCACCCAACTTAATGTCCAGAGGAGCGAGTATATAACGCTTCTCTCCATCAGCATAATGGACTAAAGCGATCCGAGCTGCCCTATTAGGGTCATATTCAATGGAAGCTATTCTTCCTGGAACGGCAATCTTGTCCCTCTTGAAATCGATGAGGCGAAGTTTGCGTTTACTGCCGCCACCACGATGACGCACAGTTATAACACCCCGGCTATTACGCCCTGCCTTCTTTTTCAGCGGCACCAGCAAGGATTTCTCAGGGGCTACTCCGGTCAGCTCTTCAAAAGTAGCGCCAGACATGAATCTCCTGCCTGGAGAAGTTGGCTTATAAGTCTTTAATCCCACTGAACCTTCCTTATTTGTGAGTCCTCTGCCAGCGAGTCTTCTTAAGAAGCTTCTTATGCTGGTGCTTGGACATTTTCTTTCTTCTCCACTTGTTAACTGAACCCATTAGACACCCTCAAAGAAAGTAATTTTGTGCCCCGGTTCCAAGGTGACTATTGCCTTTTTCCAAGCTGAACCAGTTACTTGTCTCCGGCCAAATCTTCTTGTCTTACCGGGCACCGTCATTACATTTACTTTGCTTACCTTTACCTTGAAAGCTCTTTCCACTGCCTCCTTAATCTGAGACCCGGTAGCCTTGCTCCGCACCTCAAAGGCATATTTGTCTTTTTCTTTAAGAGAAGTAGCCTTCTCCGTAATCAAAGGACGCCGTAGAACTTCATAAATATGCAACTTACTTACCCCAAATCTCTTCAATGTTCCGTACCGCCGGCACCGTAGCTACCAATATTTCATAGGAAAGCAAATCCAACGCATTAATCAGAGCCGAAGGCACTACCTTCACCTCAGTCAGATTAGCCACTGATCTAGTAACATTGGGTGCCGACTGAGCAGTAACAATCAAAGCCGAACAATCGATGCCGAGCGAAGACAGAACATTTATCATGTCTTTTGTCTTTGGCTCCTTGAAATCAAGCTCTTGCACCAGTCTCATATTTCCTTCTCTGATTTTAGCGGAGAGGAGACATTTCAGAGCTAACCTTCTCATTTTCTTGGGCATAGATTGGCGGTAGGAGCGTGGCTTAGGACCAAAAACCACACCGCCCCCCCTCAGAAGAGGTGACTTTATATCCCCCCTGCGCGCTCTCCCCGTATGCTTTTGCGCATAGAGTTTTCTTGTGCTCCCACTGACTTCCCCCCTAGTCTTGGCAGACGCAGTACCCTGCCGCTTATTTGCCAGCTGTCTTACCATCGCCTGGTGCACTACAGCCTCATTAAAAGGAATAGCAAAAATGGCTTCACTAAGCTCTATTTGCTCAACAACTTCACCGTTTAAACCATAAACTGGCGCTTTCACTTCTTGCTACCTTACTTTCTCAATCACTAACAGCCCTCCATTGGCTCCAGGCACTGCACCCTTCACCAAAAGCAAATTGCGCTCCGGGTCAGCCTGAACAACCTCGAGTTTACGCGCTGTTACCCTCTTATTTCCCATGTGTCCCGCCATGCGTTTTCCTTTAAGAACTCGCCCGGGAGAAGTGGTAGCCCCAATTGAACCAGGGGCGCGGTGGCGGTCGGTCTGGCCATGAGTCTTTGGCCCACCCGCAAAATGATGCCGCTTGACCACACCAGCGAAGCCTCTACCCTTGGAAAGGCCGATGACATTTACCAAGTCGCCTCGCTTCAAGAATGCAACATCCAATCTATCACCACGCTTGATCGAGCTAATATCATCAGCCCTGAATTCTCGAAGATAGCGAACGTTCTCCAAGTCTCGAAGATGTCCTTTCTCCGGAGAGTTAAGTTGAGATTGGCGCACCTTGTTCTCAATAAACCCCACTTGTATAGCATCATAACCGTCCCTGTCTCGGCTCTTTACCTGAGTTACCACAGAAGGCCCGGCTTGAATAGCGGTCACTGCCACTGTCTCTCCGCTTTCCTGAAACAGTTGCGTCATACCTATTTTCTTGCCGATAATGCCTGGAAACATGGTCCTAACTACAATTTGATATCTATCTCTACTCCGGATGCCAAGTCCAGTTGACTCAGGGCATCTATGGTCTTAGAACTCGGTTGCAAAACATCGATTACCCTCTTATGAGTCCTGATTTCAAACTGTTCCCTGGAATCCTTATCTATATTAGGGGATCGAATAACACAAAATTTTTCGATACGTGTGGGTAAAGGTACCGGGCCCACCACGATGGCCCCAGTACGCTCCACTGCATCTATTATTTGCCTTACTGCTTGATCAGCCAATTTATGATCGAAGCTCTTGATTTTGATACGAACTTTTTGCTCGGTCATCTGGTTCTTCCTGCTTTGGCTACAATTTGGTCAGCCAAATTCTGAGGCAATTCTTCATAACGATGAAAGCACATGGTGTAACTTGCTCTCCCTTGACTGACCGATCTCAAATCCCCGGCGAAACCAAATGTTTCTGCCAGAGGAACGCGACAACGGACAGTAGAAACCTCATCACGACTCTCAATGCCTTCGATATGTGCTCTTCGAGAGTTCAGATCCCCAATGATATCTCCTAGGAACTCACTGGGAGTTGATATTTCCACCTCCATAATCGGCTCGAGAATAACCGGTTTAGCCTTATGTATGCCGTCCCTCATAGCCATGAAGGCTGCCATCCTGAAAGCGATGTCTGAAGAATCCACTTCGTGAAAACTCCCGTCATACAAGGCCACCTTTACATCTATTACAGGGTAACCAGCTAATCCTCCACTCTGCAAAGCTGATTTGGCACCGGCCTCTACTGAGGGAGTAAATCCCTTGGGTATCGCCCCGCTTCGAATCTGGTCGCGAAACTCAAATCCGCTGCCGCGCTCGCCTGGCTCAAGTCTGAGCCAGACGTGCCCGTATTGTCCCCTACCACCAGACTGACGGATAAATTTCCCTTCAGATTCTACAGGAATAGTAATTGTCTCCTTATAGGCAACCTGCGGCTTACCAGCATTGACTCTTACACCATATTCGCGAAGTATACGCTCCATCAACACTTCCAGATGAAGCTCACCCATCCCGGAAATCAGAGTTTGCCCCGTTTCTCTGTCATGATGAACCTTAAAAGTGGGATCCTCCATAGTAAGCTTGGCCAGAGAGTCATCTAACTTGTCTTGCTCGACTTTACTTTTTGCTTCAACAGCCATGGAAAGCACCGGTTCAGCGAATCGTATGGGCTCGAAAAGCACCGGCCGTGCGGGCTCGCAAATGGTATCACCTGTGGATGTCAGCCTAAGCCCCAGACTAGCTACAATGCTCCCGGTATCAGTATGGTCGATCTCCTCGCGGTGATCGGCATGCATAACATACAGCTTTCCCAATCTCTCTTTCTTATCTATGCTGGAGTTCAAGACCTGTGCTCCGGCCTTTATCCTGCCTGAGTACACGCGCAAGTAGACCAGCCTGCCCATAAATGGGTCAGAAACGGTTTTAAATGCCAATGCGGCAAAAGGTTCATCATCACTCACCAGACGCAGGATTTCCTTTCCATGTCTAGGATCTGTAGCCGAGACGGGAGGAATATCTAGCGGCGAGGGTAGGTAGTCTACAATAGCTTCAATCAATAACTGGATGCCTCTATCCCTCAAGGCACTGCCACAAAGGACAGGCACAACACAGTTAGAAACGGTCAACCTTCTTATAGCGGCCTTGATTTGAGAGGCAGAAATGTCTTGCCCGTCGAGATATAGAAGCATAATCTGCTCATCGAGTTCAGCTAAGTTCTCGATGAATGCCTGGCGGTGCTTCGCCAGTACAGTCTCACCTTCCTTAACTGAAGTCGAATTAGGGTCATCTTGAAAAACAACGACTCTGTTTTCCACAAGGTCGATGATGCCTCGAAAGTCCTTTTCACTTCCCAAGGGGAGCTGTACGGGTAATGCCTTGACTCGCAACCTTTCATTAATCATGGTCAGCGTATGCTGAAAATCAGCGCCAATCCTGTCCATTTTGTTGATAAAGCAAATTCTGGCCACGCCATATTTGTCTGCCTGGCGCCACACAGCTTCTGATTGAGCTTCTACGCCGGCCACGCCATCGAAAATCACAACGCCACCGTCTAATACACGGAGGCTACGCTCCACCTCAGCAGTGAAATCCACATGCCCGGGGGTATCGATGATGTTTATACGATGTTCGCGCCAGTGACATGTGGTAGCCGCTGAAGTGATGGTAATGCCTCGTTCTCTTTCTTGCTGCATCCAATCCATCACCGCAGTCCCTTCATCCACGCTGCCGATCTTGTAGGTACGTCCCGTATGGTGTAGCATCATCTCCGTAGCCGTGGTCTTGCCAGCGTCTATGTGAGCGATGATCCCTATGTTCCGTATTTTTTCCAAAGGGAAAGTCCGCGACATGAGCTTAACCTTTGCCTCAAGTACTGCTTTCAACACGACTTCTCACCAGCGATAGTGAGCAAAGGCTTTGTTAGCCTCTGCCATCTTATGAAGATCATCACGTTTCTTGGTTGCCGTCCCTCGACCATTAACAGCATCAACCAACTCGCCTGCCAGCTTTTCTTCCATAGATTTGCCGCTACGAGCGCGCGCTGCGGTGATGAGCCACTTTGTGGCAAGAGCGCGCCCTTTGTCTTCCCTCACCTCCATGGGAACCTGGTATGTAGCCCCACCCACCCGACGTGACTTAACCATGAGAAGCGGCGTAACATTCTTAATCGCCTGCTCCAAGGCTTCTTCAGGTTTGCTATTCACTTGGTCAGCAGCGATCTGCAAGGCATTGTAAACAACGCGCTCGGCTGTAGCTTTCTGACCTCGTAGCATAAGCCTGTTAATGAATTTAGCCACCGTCACGCTGCCATACTTAGCATCGGGCGGTGGTATCCTTCTTACTACTTTTCTAGCTCCTCTTGGCATTTGATGTCCTCACTATTTTGGCGCCTTGGCTCCATATCTACTGCGACCCTGCTTGCGATTGGCTACTCCTTCAGTGTCCAAGGTGCCACGGATGATATGATAGCGAATTCCAGGAACGTCCTTGACCCGACCACCACGAATCAAAACTACCGAGTGTTCCTGCAAATTATGTCCTTCCCCAGGAATATACGCAGTTACTTCCATACCGTTGGTCAGCCTAACACGGGCAACTTTGCGCAATGCCGAGTTGGGCTTCTTAGGTGTAACCGTCTTAACCTGGATACAGACACCTCTTTTTTGAGGCGCCCCCTCCTGCCATCTGATCTTTCCTTTCATCGTATTTCGGGTGTAATGCAGTGCTGGGACTTTGCTTTTCTTTCCCAGCTTCCGCCGTCCTTTACGAACAAGTTGACTGACTGTAGGCATTGTTTTACTCCTCTATTTAGACAATCAAAAAGCCGCCTGGTTACATGCCGGTCTACTCTAAGAAAACCTTGCTCGGCTTCAGCCAGCCGGCTTTTACAACTCTACAAAATAAAGCCTTTACCTTCTAGTAGACGCCAACTTAGTAATTTAACACAAGGCAATTAGGCTGTCAACTAGCGAAGTACTGGGCTCGAAAAAGGAGCCTGAAATAAGAAGATGCAAGACATCACCTATCCACACTCGAATTGATGAAAACCCTCATAATATGGCGGCCCAAGTAGTCCGCTCATATTGCCTTCCTTCGACCTAAAAAAATACCGAGACTGTAATTGCATAGACACGAGGTATCCCCGGAAAGCAAAGCGGTTTTTGGGAGAGCCTTTTATGAATGCTGGCTCACAATTCCACAATGGGAAAGGCATTTTCTGAGGACCGATCTATTTTGGAATATTTGGAGCGCTATGGTTGTTAAGGCAGGCGCTTTGTTACTCCTGCTTTAACTTTGAAAATCCTGCTACTGGATAGCTTCTCCAAAGATGCATTGAGCGCGGCTATATATTCATCAACTTCGTCACTATCGAATTGTATAACTCTATCGGCTATTCGTTGACAATAATCGCAATTGCTACACCCGGATAGACAATTTTGCTTCCTGAAGAAATCCATAAAACCTTCTAAAGCTTGGTTATCGATGTAGAATCTGGGTGGCGGCCCTACCACATTGCTTTGTTCACCCGGCAAAACAGAGTTCATAAACCCGGCTTTCGGAGTGATGACGTTCAAAATATCGTATAGATTACCCTGATAGTGACGTGACGAATATGCTGTGGCAGCACGCAAAATCCGTTCGGTGGGCATCGACCTGCCACTGATTTTGAACACATCCATACCTATTTCTTCGTAAAGGTGAATATCCTCGGGCCTTGCCCAGCGGCATTTAATGACTTGAGAAACATCACGAAGCCTGTCCAAAGTACAACGAAGTACGCAATAGTCTACGTAATGTCCCCTGAGCGGGTTATAATTCTGACTGGCATGCCCCAGCCCATCATGGTGATAATATTCGTAGGGGCACTGGTACAAGCAAAGATTGTTCATTAGCACACTGAGCTCGCAACTCACCGCGTTCCTGATAGCCTTGAGCACCCCAAAGTCCCGATTCACGTTAATGTCCAGAGTAATAGAATCGGCGCCCAAGGATTCAAACAATTTGGCTCTGGCAACGCTGTTCACGTGAGCAATGGTTGACACCCTTACCTTAAGACGCGGGAACTGACGCTTTATAAGTTCAACCAGATAAGGGATCGTTACTGTGACACTATCTGCACCGATACTGGTGATCCAATTAAGATGTATCAGCAATTCTTGATGGGTATTCTCATCCCATTCCATATTACTCATGCTAGGAGCATTTAGGAGGTAGTCAAACTTCAAGCCTGCTGAGTGAGCCTGTTCGATGTATTCCTCCACCTGATTTGCCGCCATGCCGATGTTATCGGGACCGGACCCACCACTCCCTATCATCGAGGTCGGTAGTACACCATATAGCTGCACGCCAGCTTCCAGCTTGCTTAATGGCAATATCAGATCTGGATCCCAATTCGTCGGCACTAATAATTCCATATTACTCCACTACAACAAATAAGAAATGCTGATACCAAGCCACACGCCCCCGCCACACTTTGTGTCTTTCTTCGTATTTAGCAAAACCATCGTTTATATCGCGATGCGATGTATTATGGATATAAAAAAATTTCTTGTCAATATCTCCCAATCAAAAAACGCTGCTCCAGGATTTCATCAACACGCAGTTGCCACAAGAAATATCACTCTTCCGTGGAAACTGCGGTATAGAATAAGAAATGATAAAACCCAGGTTGTACCCTATATATCTTTGTATCGTAATACGATGTATTATGGACATAAAGAATTCTTTTGTCAATACCCTTCTGATATCCGCACGTGGCTGGACATTTTGCACCGGTCTAGCGGCATCGAATTACCATCCTGCCACAGCGCGACTGGATAACGAAATATTCCTCCTTTCATTGCTGGCTTTCACCCGCTAACACGTCTAAGCACCAGGGAGCAGTTCTCTCCTCCCAAACCAAAACTATTCTTCAGACATACATTCACTTGGGCCGGACGAGCTACGTTGGGGACATAATCCAGATCACAGTCCGGGTCAGGTGTCTCATAATTTATGGTTGGGTGAATAATCCCTTTATTCATTACCAATATAGCAGCGACGGTCTCAATAGAGCCGGCTGCGGTAATGCAATGTCCAATCATGGACTTAGTAGTGCTTATCGGAATCTTGTAAGCATGCTCTCCAAACACTATCTTAATAGCTTTGGTTTCACAGGCATCATTCAGTTTCGTGCTGGTGCCGTGAGCGTTGATATAATCAACTTCCTCAATCTTCACCCTGGCATTTTGCAGAGCAGCGCGCATAGCATAAGCTTCTGATTCAGGGGCAGGAGCGGTTGCATCGTGGGCATCAAAAGACCAACCTGCACCAGCGATTTCGGCCAGAATAGGTGCGCCTCGCCTCTTAGCATGTTCATAGCTTTCCAACACAAGCAGTCCCGCACCCTCACCATAGACGAAACCATTGCGGTTGAGGTCGAATGGGCGACACGCCTTGGCCGGATCCGGATCATGGGTCAGGGCTCCCAAAATATCTATGCCAGCCATGCCAACTGGTTCCAGGCTGGCATCAGAACCCCCGGCTACCATCACATCTGCATACCCCAGGCGAATAAAATTGGCCGCTGTGCCGATGCTGTCAGTGCCGCTGGCACAAAGGCTGTTTACACTGTTGTTGGGACCCTTAGCCCCCAGCATCATCCCTACCTGCATGGACGCTGCGCTGGCGGTTGACTTGTTGATGAAAAGTGGGTCGGCTCCTCTCCTCGGTCCAGTTTTCTGGTATTGCTCCCATCCCCAGACAACATAACCCTGCTCTGTCATAGTAGAAATCGTGACACCCACTCTTTCAGATTCTTCCTTAGCCATATCCAGACCGGCTGATTGTATTGCCTCTTTGGCAGCGGCAATGGCAAACTGAATGGTCCTTGAGGTCCGGTCAACTACCTTCAAGTCCATATACTTCGTGGCGTCAAAGCCACGCACCTCAGCATCCACTTTTACTCGAAAGCTGCTGGCATCAAAATGGGTAATAGCACCAATACCTGACCTTCCAGCAACTAGTCCTTCCCAGTACTCCTTCACATCTAACGCCAAAGGGTTGACAGTCCCAATACCGGTAACTACAACCCTCGGTATATCTATCGTGCCCCAGGAATTTACCGAGTTTTTAGAAACTTCCGCCGTGTTCATTATTCTTGTTTTCCTGCGAGGGCAAAGACCCCTACAGAGGTGCCCCCATCAATAACAACAGTTTGTCCTCTTATCATGAAGGCCTCTTCACTGCACAAAAAAGCCACTACATTAGCGACATCTTCGGGAATTACCATTCTTCCCGCTGGTGTCACCTGACGACTATCTTTTACCAGCCCCTCTTTGAAATAGAACTTCAAGGCTTCTGTTTCCACAGCAGAAGCAGCTATAGCATTGACGCAAATGCCTCGAGGTGCCAGCTCTATTGCCAGATAACGAGTCAAAGCTTCCAAGGCAGCTTTGGAGACTCCAACGACAGTATAATTGGGCAAGACAAATCGTGAACCCAAGCTAGAGATGCTGACTATCTTACCACCCCTGCCCTCCATTAGTTTGGCTGCTTTCTGAGCGCAGAGCAGACAGGCCCTGACATTGATGTCCATAGTCCATTCCCAGGCCTTGACATCTATATCCGCTATAGGGCGACCGACGCCTGAAGCAGCATTGTTGATCAAGATATCGAGACGGCCGAACTTATTGCCAATCATATCAAACAATTCATCTATCTTTGCAGCGTCTCCCACATTGGCTCGGATGACTTCAGCTTTCACTCCCAGAGCTTCAACATCCCTGGCTGTCTGTTCCGCGCTCTCGCGGTGGCGGAAGAAATTGACAACGATATCAGCACCTTGAGATGCAAATTTCAAAGCGATCGCCCGACCAATGCCTCGTCCACTGCCTGTAACTAGAGCCAGTTTCCCCTCGAGAGACATATCTAAACCTTCTGCCCTTGTGCTACCTTATTCTCTACATAGGTGACAAAATCGCCGAAGTTCTGAAACTTCTGGGCTTCCTCGTCAGGGATTTCAATCCCAAAGGTCTCTTCCACTGCCACCAATGCCTGCACTACATCCAGAGAATCCGCTTTAATCTCCTTAAATGTGCTTTGTCGAGTGATGATGCTCTTGTCAACACGGGTAATCCTGGCTAAGATGTCCTTTATCTGCTCTTCAATATTCATGATTTACCTCCTTGGTTGAATCTTACTAGTTCCGATTTCAAAGTCTCAACGACCCCGGCTTTTACCGCCTCCTTAGCGCTTTCTATAGCATTTGCTATCTGGGGAGCTCGGCTAGCTCCATGGGCGATCTTGACAACCCCGTCAATGCCCCATAGAATGCCGCCACCTTGCTTCTCGGTTTCACGGGATATCTTGGTTGCCGGGAACAACCTCTTAAATAACAATCTAGCTAAAGCACGTAGGGGCGGGTGCTTTCTCAGCTTTCGCTCTATCCAGACCTGGGCATAAGCCCCAATGCTTTCATAAAACTTCAGGAGAACATTACCCACAAAGCCGTCACAAACAATGACGTTAGCCTTGCCGGTCAGGATATCGCCACCTTCGATGTTGCCAACGAAGTTCAACCCGCTATTCTTTAGAAGTGAATAAGCCTCACGCACCGCGTCATTCCCTTTGCTTTCTTCACTTCCCGTGCTTAGCAAAGCTATCTTAGGGTCACTGATGCCAAGGAATCTCTTGGCGTAGACTGACCCAGCGATGGCAAAAGTCAGAAACTGATATGGTTTGCAGTCTACGTTAGCTCCAAGGTCTACCATCACAGTATTGGGTGCAAAGCTACCCAGAGAGCCAACAAGTGCCGGGCGATACACCCCATCCACCATACCTATAAACTGAATGGCACTTATTGCAGCTGCTCCGCTCGACCCAGCGCTGAATAATGCATCTGCTTCGCCTGATTTCACCATCTTTGCCGCTACAGCGACAGAGCAATTGGGCTTGCGGCGAATTACGTCAACCGGCGACTCATTCTCATTGATAAATTCGCTGGCTCCAACAATATGGATGGACGAACCATTGGCGGTGAATTTGTGCTTGGCTAATTCCTTCTCTAGAACGTTTGCCGTGCCCACCAGGAAGATTTCTACATCATCCTTCTGAGCTGCGAGCACTGCCCCTTTCACTATTTCCTGAGGGGCATAATCGCCACCCATGGCATCCACAGCTACCCTTATTCTGCCATTTTGAACAATTTCTCTATTCTTTGCCACTTGATACCTTGACTATTGCCTCCCCTGTGACTATCGCTTCGCCCCTCTGATTACGGCACTCAAAACTGCAATTTGCGTATGATACATCAGTTTCTTGTTCAATGCAATCAATCTTACCTGTGATAGTCAGAGTATCTCCGGGACGTGCCGATTCCTTGAACTTCGCTCGAAGCTTACCCCCAGACACCCAGCTTCGGCCAAATGCCAAAGTCATCATCTCCGATACGTAAGCTAAGTTAAGCATACCGTGAGCAATAGTGCCACCAAAAGGAGTCTTAGCGGCAAAAGACTCGTCTACGTGAATGGGATTAAAGTCACCCGACGCCTCAGCGTAAAGATTGATCTTCTCCTGGGTAATATGTTTTACCACAGGACCTAGAGACTTCCCTTCTTGAATCTCTGTGAGCATTTCTTTCTTAGGTGGGCAATGCTATAGTTGCCCTCCCCGATTGCACCTTCTCTCTGGCTTTGTCAAAAATCTCGAGCTCCAGGACTAACATACTCATTTTCCCTCGAGCTATCTTTTGCGCCACTCCTATGTGACACTCTATGGTGGCCCCACTAGGCACAAGTTTCAAAAACTCTAACTCTTGTGAAGCATGTATAGCGATAGTGCCCGGCGGCAGGGGAACTGACTTTGTCATAGTAGCTATGGCACAGGCCGCAATGGCCAAAGGGGGAACAAAACCATCGCCACTGCTGTCCACGGCTCTTAGATATTTAGAGACGAAGGAAGGTTTCAGTTCATAGGTGGCAGGAGGGAATTTGTAACCAGGCATCAGTTCTTCATAGCTTATGGCTTTGTCGGGCATTTCATCAGTTCCTGATACATCGGATTACTATGTACATTACATTATACACTCCCACTGATTATTGTCAATATTTTCTGCCCATCAATATGTCTTTGCTGTCATAATCCTTTGGTAATGGACTTCGGCCCGGACTCAATTAAGTGAAAATCAACCTATCGCAATAAATCCTGTGCTGCCGAGAGACAGGAATGAAGAAACGGCGCCTAAATGTAGAGTCTGCGGGATGCAGACGATCTTCACCTGGCTCACTGCGAAGTGGGCCCGGCAGGATTCGAACCTGCGACCAACCGGTTATGAGCCGGCCGCTCTGCCACTGAGCTACGAGCCCGCTCTTTCAGCCAAGAAGGCTTTCAGTTGTCATGGCAGCCAAATTCGCGTGGAGCGGGATACCGGACCTGGCCCCTCGACACTCTGCTTGGAAAGAGGAACCGTCCCTGAACTCCATTTCCTGCCCTTCTTGAACCTAACAAGTGGGAGAAACCTGCCTCTTTTCCGTAACTCAGATAACCGCTTCTTTGACCTCTCGCCACTTGCTTGACTGATTTTACCATACTTGCCTGTCAGGCAACAATTGGTTTGGTAATAAAAAGAGAGACTTCTTATGGTAACATGGCCTCTCTGCAATTGAAAGGATACGAATGCTTGGCCTACTGCTCATCCAACAAAAGAGGTTTTGATTGTGCTTGAAAACCTAGCTAGAATGTTGTACCCGTCCAGCTGAGCGAATTTCAAGCTCGCTAGAATTGACAGGCGCCAAGAGATCCGGAATTAAGTCATACAGAGAGGATAGACCACGCAAATCTGCACTTGAGACTATTAAGCTGCACTCAATTTCGCACCCTGGCTGAACGATTGTTCTTTTGACCTCACTAGTCCAAACTGGTAGACTGCTAACATCTTCTTAGCCGGAACTTAAATAGGTATACCGTCAAGGCCAGGTCACAATATGGACAAAGGCCTGAAAGAGCACTTCGGTCCATCCCTCGAGGCGGAAGGGAAGGAAAATGAGAATAGAAAGCCCCCGATACACAGAGCGTTTTGGCTCAGTTCGGATTAACGATGTGCAGCAGGTATTGGAACTGGATTCTGGCAGAGCCAAAGAACTCCCACCCCAAGAGAATATCGCTGTGCAAAAAATTGAGGAGGATGTCATCAAGGACTTCGAAGAGAAAATGGCTATTGTCATCCCGACTAAGGACGAGAAGCTCAAGCTCTTCGAGGGTGTTGTCAGTGGAGTTCCTCATGAGTGCCTGATAATCGTAGTCTCTAACAGCCAGAGAAAGCGGATTGACCGGTTCAGGATGGAGAAAGATGCGCTTAACCAGTTCTGTCACTTTACTCGCCGTGAGGCTCTGATTATTCACCAGAAAGACCCCATACTAGCCCGGGCGCTCGCTGATGCCGGCTATACTGACATTTTGGGAGAGGATGAACTGATAAGGAATGGCAAGGCTGAAGGCATGGTAGCTGCCATGCTTGTTGCTATGGCTGCCAAAAAAGAGTTTGTCGGCTTCATTGATGCTGATAATTATTTTCCCGGTGCTGTATGGGAGTATGCCAGATGCTACGCTACCGGCTTCAGCATGGCTAAATCCCCTTATAGCATGGTCAGGGTTTTGTGGCGCTACAAACCTAAGATTTCGGCAGGCATGTTTTTTAAGAGATGGGGTCGGGTATCGGAGATAACTAATAGGTGCATGAATTCTCTAATCTCAAATAAAACCGGATTTGAAACTGAGATTATCAAGACAGGCAATGCCGGGGAGCATGCTATGAGCTTGAGGCTGGCAGAAATACTCACTTATGCGTCAGGCTACGCTGTGGAACCTCAGGAACTCATATCTATCTTCGAAGGGTTTGGTGGTGTCTTACCCACGGCGCACCCCACCGCTGCCAAACATGGCGTTGAGATATTCCAGACCGAAACAAGGAACCCTCATCTGCATGAAGAAAAGGGCGGGCGGCATCTTCAGGTAGAAATGCTATTACCAGGTCTGGCGTCTATCTATCACTCTCCACTCTGTGAAGAGGAGACCAAGCGGTTAATTCGCGACGAGCTTTTGCAGCAGAATGCCATTCAGCCGGATGAAGAACCACCAAAACCACGCCTTATTACTCCGCTGAGGGCTATAAACCTGAATAAGTTCACCGAACTTATGGCGGAACATATGAAATCGTATTCAGCATTAGCGGAAGAGGAATGAAAGCGGTCATTCTTGTCGGTGGGGAAGGGACGAGGCTACGCCCGCTGACCTGCAATACCCCCAAGGCAATTGTTCCTATACTGAACCGTCCTTTCCTGGAACATCTGCTGGGCTATTTGAAAGAGCACGGAGTTACCGAGGCTATTCTTGCCATGGGTTATCTCCCTGACCCAATCCAAAGCTGTTTGGGCGATGGTACTCAGCTCGGAGTTCGGCTCACCTATTTGGTGGAGGAGTCGCCTCTGGGCACAGCCGGAGCAGTGAAGAATGCTGAATCATACCTGGATGGGTCGTTCCTTGTTTTCAACGGAGACATTATCACCGAGATAGACCTCACCGCTATGATGAAACGCCACAAAGAAGTTAAGGCCAGGGTTAGCATAGCACTGACACCGGTAGATAACCCCACCATTTACGGAGTGGTGGAGACCGATGCCCGGGGTATAGTACAGCGCTTCGTAGAGAAGCCGACCTGGGATAAGGTCACTACTAACATGATAAACGCCGGCATCTACATTCTCGAGCCTGAGGTATTAGCGCATATTCCAGCATCAACTCCGTCTATGTTTGAGAATTACCTATTTCCGCGACTCCTTGAGATGGGTGAGCCTATCTTGGGCTATCCCTCCGACGCATACTGGATTGATATCGGTACGCCGGAGAAATACCTGAAGGCAAACCATGACCTGCTTTTGCAGCAGGCTGGTCGAGGCGTTCAATGTGAAGGAAAGAGTCAGCTCCATCCTACTGCCCAAATCGAGGGGCCGGTTCTGATTGCTGAAGGATGTATTATAGCTGAGGACGCCAAGCTAAAAGGGCCCGTAATTCTGGGGCCGCATTGTGAAATTGGCAAAGGTGCAGTAGTACAAGGAGCAGTATTATGGCACCACGCAAGAGTGGGTGAGAAAGCAATACTCAGAAATTGCGTAGTTTGCTCCCATAGCTACGTAAGACAAGGCAGCCATGTTCCCGATAACTGCGTGCTCGGCGATAGTGTTATAGTTGCTCCAGAAAACATATTGGATGAAGGTACAAAGATTTGGCCCGATGGCTATGCTGAGTCCAATGCAACTCAACCCTAAGTATGTGTACCATAATTTGTCTAAGCCGGCCTTAAACTTGATAGCCAGCAAACATACCAAATTTAATAAATGTTCTGGATTTGATCCCTAAAACCCTAAAGGAGTTTGAGTTTATATGAGTCCTATTTGTGGTATTTTAAGTCGGAACGATGAAGATGTAAGCAGACAGATATCCTCTATGATGACTACCCTGTGTAGCAATAGTTCTGCCCAGGCCTGGCTTGTTTCCGAGGGAGTGTCACACAGGTGGCCAAGGGATGCTCAGGCGATAGGAAGTCAAGCTCTAGGGCAGGTCTCGTTTGCCACCAGGGAACAGGTCTCGGAAGGGCCTAGTTTTGATAGTGGTGGCAAATTGTCCGTGCTCTATGAGGGAAATCTTTATGATAGTGAGAACCTAAGGTTGAGCCTCGCCTCGAAGCAGAACCCAGCTAGGGAAAATGCAGCCGAGATAGTAGCTTGTTTGCTGGCGGAAAGATATCAGGGTGACCTGGTTGCGGCACTAAAGCAGGTGTCGCCTATGCTCGATGGCGAATTCTGTCTGGCAGCCAGCGATGGCAAGCAAGTGGGGCTAATGAGGGATGTTGCCGGTCTCAGGCCGGTCTTTTATGCCGAAAACAACAAGCTTTCTGCCTTTGCCTCAAGAAAGACAGCTCTATGGGAGATAGGGCTGCGTAATGTAAGACCACTACGAGCAGGAATGATTGCTTCGTTTGGCAAAAATGGCATTATTATTGATGAAGCCTACCCATTGCGCAGGATGAACATTCAAGTGACCATCACTGACATGGCTGAGGCTGTTGACAGCTACTGCCCTTTGCTTAAAGCGGCTGTTGAGAAGAGGTTACATAATGTCAAAAGGGTGGCAGCGCTCGTTTCAGGAGGCGTGGACAGTTGCCTGATAGCTAAGCTCGTCTCAGACATGGCCGCAATGAGGGGCATTGATGTAACCACTTATACTGCTGGCGTAGAGGGGGCGATTGATATTGAATATGCCCAGCGCTTTGCTCAAGAGCTGGGGCTAAAGCATAAGGTGAGAAGGCTGAGCCAGGATGAGATTGAGTCATACATACCTCGAGTAGCTGCTGCTGTTGAGGAAAGGGACTTGGTACAAATTGAAGCCGGTATTGGAGTCTATGCTGCGGTGGAGATGGCAAGCCAGGATGGTTTCAAGGTAGTCTTCTCAGGTCAGGGTTCAGATGAGCTATGGGGAGGCTACAGCTGGTATCCTCAAGTTATCGCCAAAGATGGCTATGAGGGTCTTCTACAGAATATGTGGGGTGATTTGGAGAGAGCCGACGTGGAGACCTTTGACAGGGAGACCCGGATTGCTATGGCGCATGGGGTAGAAAAGGTGTTCCCTTACGCTGACATCGAGGTGTTCAAGCTGGCAATGAGCGTGTCGCCTCACCTCAAGATTACCTCTGCCGAAGACCGAGTTGGCAAGCATCCCCACCGGGAGGCAGCCAAAACGCTTGGGTTACCTGCGCGATATGCTGACCGAAGTAAAGACGCAGCCCAGCATGGTACGGGAATTCATGGTACCCTAGACTCAATAGCACGCAAGAATGGTTTTAGCCCTGAGTTAGTGGAGCATGTCGGGTATGATAGCGATGAAGTGAGCCATGAGAAGTTAGCCAGTTCCACCCGTTATGGCTACCTATATGCAGAAAAGGAGCTCTGGCAGACACCTCAGCATGTTCAGTTCTTCTTTGACTCGGTAGCATATCGTAATAAACTGCTCAATGATGCTGAGAGGTCAAGGATAGAGCAATTTCTAAAGAAGGCAGGTATTTGACTAAACCAGGGAAAGACGACAGACCAGGATTCATACGTATAGGGGATAAGGCTAATGAAGTTGAAACCAGTTATTTTCACCGACTTAGATGGCACACTGCTTGACTTAGAAACCTACTCCTACGCTAAGGCACTGCCCTCCATAAATCATCTGCGAAATAAAGGGATACCTATTGTTTTTTGTTCAGCCAAGACCAGAGCTGAGCAAGAGGTATATCGAAAAGAGCTGCAGATAAACGACCCCTTCATCGTGGAAAATGGAGGGGCGGTCTTCGTTTCTCAAGGCTACTTTCCGTTTGACTTCGAGCATCATGAAGCTAAGGATGGCTACCAGGTAATTGAACTCGGTATCCCCTATCACCGAATCAGAGAGATTCTGGCCCAGATAAGGGATGATACCGGGGTCAATTTTAGAGGTTTTGGTGATATGAGTGCGGAGGAGGTGGCATCGTTGACAAGCTTGGATCTCGAGGCCGCGCGGCGAGCCAAAGCTAGGGAGTATGACGAGACTCTTAATCTTGAGGGAACGCCGGATGAGATTAATAAAGTATTAAATGCAATAAAGAAAACAGGCCTCAATTATACGTCCGGCGGCCGCTACTATGACGTCACCGGCTCAAATGACAAAGGTAAGGCAACAAGAATCCTCATTGACTTATTCAACAGAAAATCAGGACCAATGAAGACAATAGCCATAGGTGATAGCCCCAATGACTCACCTATGCTCTCAGTAGTTGATATCCCCGTCTTGGTACAAAAGCCGGGCGGGATTTGGGAAGAAATAGATATACCTCATCTCCACAGGGTGGAGGGGATTGGTCCTGAGGGTTGGGCAAGAGCTGTTGAGAAAACAGTCGAACAGGGAATGGCTTAGTCCTCGGAGGTCAGCATTGAAAGCTGGAGTAGCTCAAATTGGCCTTTGCAACGAAATAGGAACAAATATGGAAAAGATCTTGTCATACCTCAAGTCAGCGGCAAGTCATAGGCTCAAATACTTTAAGAACAAGAGGAATCTCTTTTAAGTTTCCAGAGTCCACCGAACCAATTATCCTACTCCAGACTTTGATGGGATATAGCAGTGACAATTGGAACACAGACTCATATCGTTTTTACATGTGATGAACTGAAGCTAGCTGGAGCGGGAGACGGGACTCGAACCCGCGACACCCTGCTTGGAAGGCAGGAACTCTACCACTGAGTTACTCCCGCAAAACTGAATTTATTTTACCTGAAATCTCACAGTTGGTAAACAAGAACAGGGGTTTGCTCCGTCAGGTCAGCCCCAACAGCGATGCCCGGTAGGCAGGTATTCAAAGCTGGATTGTTTACAAGGCAAAGCTATATGTTCACAAGGCAAGGGGCATCCCCCGCCGACATTGGTGCTACCTAAGCTCTACCACGAAGATGCTGGCTCGTGTAGAGAATCCAGCCTGGCTTGAAACCTGTCGTATTCCGACATAGCTTGCTGATTACTTTTCTTTAAGGTCTTGTCTTCACTAACTGGCTTTGGTAAGCTTCTCGCCAAGCCGTAGCAGTATTGTAAAGTGCCCATCCTCCGTCAACTATATCACTCACCCATACAGCCTTATGGTAAGTTGGAGTACCAGCAGTCCGCTCAAAGTATAAGACCATTGCTATGTCATCTTCTACAAGGTCTACAATTTGCCCTTGATATTGAACATAGCCCTCTTCATCAAATGTATGGAAAAACTTGCCTTTGAGCGTTGCCCAGTCTACGGTACTGCTTATCCTTTTCTTTCTTTGTGCCATTAGTATCCTCCTATTCTGTTCTATATTTCCTAGAAAAGCTTCCCATGCCTCCTGTGTGGTCCATATTTTACCACCGTAATCACACTAAGGGGAAGGTTAAGGAGGGGGTGCCTATTCCCCTGCCTTCCAGGTGTCAATCATGGAGTCAAAGCTAGATCGTTCGGAATGCAATGGTGTGCGCCTAGGTACATTGGTGCTACCTGCGCCTAGCCGAGAAGATGTTGGCTCGTGAAAAAATCGTCAGGAGAGTAGATATTCGAGATTATCGTTCCCTACCCAAGTTATACCAGTCACTAGGTCAGTGAAGTTTGAGGATGCCTGAGGCTTTGTTGTAGCATAGACAACGGCTAGAGCGATTATCACCGCCCACCATTCCAATTCACAATGAACTACTACCGCCACCCATCTTTCGCTCCATGTGCTGTGCAACCTCACTAGTATGGACAACCCGAAAGCCATTTCTAACATATAGCGACTCCACTGGGTTATTCTTCAGGAATTTTAGCGTGACATTCTTACCCAATTGGTCTGCCTTATCTAGGATGCTCTTCAGTAGGTGTGTGCCAATCCCCTTATTCTGGTAATCAGGCAGAACAAAGAATTGTCCTATCTCAATGCAATCTTCGCTCTCAATTGTGGCAATGGTGCCAATTGGTTTGCCGTCGTAGGTTATAATGTCTGGCTTTTGCTGCTGCCAGGCTTTAGCATGGAAACCTCTCTGAACATCCTCATCCCAATCAAACATTAGAGTTATATATTCCCCTTCAGCCGCTTTCTTAACCTGGAAGCTGAATTCCTTGTGTGTTTCATCAGCGGGAATAAGTCTAATCAGCGAACAGTCAGTCATAGGTGTTATTTGCTAGTCGTAGTCGTCATAGTAATCCCAACTACAGCACTTGGAGATAAAACTAATATATCCGAATTGCAGGGGCATGCAGGGTTGGCTACAGCGCTAGTTCAAGCATTATCCCTTGAACGAAATGCTCCTAATTTGATGTAGGAGTCTTCACCTCTTGCCCAGGCTTTCAAGTTGGCCAGCCTTTCACCGTTATCACCATGCTCAGGGTGGTCGAAAGCTTCCTGAAGTATGTTACAGGGAAGACTCGAACATAATCCACAGTGCTCTATGCCTTTCTCGATAGAACACTTGGCGACCAGACATTCACCCCAAAACATATTACCCTTTGTCATTTGGCACCCTAAGCAGTTCATTTTCTCTTTCCATTTGCAGTCGCCGCAGTAGGCACCGCATCGTGCTATCAGTTTTCTATCCATTTCAGAATCCTGAAGTAGTAAACTTCCTCTTGTCTTTTTTACATATTATTTGGGCCACATCTCTGCCGGACTTCATTGCTGTTGGCAGACCGCCTCCAGGTTGAACCCAGTGTCCAGCCATATAGAAGTTGTCTAGCCCGGGCAGCGTCTTACGCAATTTCCCGAGTCCTACCTTGGGTGTCCACAGCCAGCCCTCGAAGCTCCCCTTCCAGTTGCTCGTGTACCTCATGAAAGTTGCCGGTGTGCAAACGTCGGTCATCTCCACCTTTGACCGTACGTCTCCAAATCTCTTCTCCAGTAATTCGAGCACCTCCTCTGCAATCCTGTTCTTCTCCGCCGTATACTGTTCCGGGGTAGTTCTTTTCAGGTTGTCCCAGTATTCGTGCTCCCTGGTTAGTATCCAGACTGTTATCACCGTCTTTCCTTCGGGAGCCAGCGTGGGGTCAAAATTAAATATCCTGACCATAACTCCTTCGTACTTGGATACCCTGTCAGTGGCCAACGGCTGTTCAGGGAACATGACTATGGCTCTCGGATAATCGTCGAACTTTCTGGCGACGCCGAAAGAGACAAGCAGGTAAGAAGGGAAGGTTTCGTAGCTGTCATAGTAGGTCTTTATCTTCGCATCCAGGTACCTGCCGTCAAGCATGTCGAAGATGGTAGAGTGGCCATCAGCTGCCGAGACTACTATGTCTGCGCTATATTCTTCACTGCTATCCAGCACTATCCCGTCAACGGCATCGCTTTTCACTGAAATCTTGGCCACCCTAGATTTGTAGTTGATCTTTCCTCCCAGCTCCAGGTATCTCTTTTCTACCTGCTGCGCGAATTCCAGAGAGCCACCGATAGGAAAGCCGGCACTCTTCTTGTGCATCCATACGATAGTCATGATTACGAAAAGTACGTTGGTCTCCGGTGTAAACATAGATTCGAAGGTTCGCTTAAGTAAGGGATCACTACACCTGTTCGCATACTGCTGCATGGATATACTCAACCACTTCTTCAACTGTAGCATGAAAGGTACTAGCCCAAATATCATCTTCAACCCGTCCATCGGCCCAAATAGCTCGGGAGCCTTTTCAATAGGGAGATGAAATCCTACGAATCGTCTTGCGGCATTGGTGAACGACCGTATCACCTGCTCGTCTGCTGGAGATTTTTCAAGCATCTCCTGTTCCAGCCTGTCTATGTCAGTAAATATCCTCATGCACCGGCCATCTGGCGTTTCAACCCTCATCCATTCCTCGGTATCGACGAACTTCCTGCCCTTCATGTCTACCAGTTCGTTCCAGAGATGGTAGAAGTTGTCGCTGGTACCTGAGCCGACCAGCCAGTGAACGCAGTTGTCAATCGTGTACCCTTTCCTCTTCCATGAAGTGCACACCCCACCAGGGAGATTGTGCGCTTCGAATATCTGGGTGTTATAGCCATTCATTTGGAGATAACAGCCGGCAGACAGCCCTGCAATACCTGAACCTATGATTATCACTTTCTTCATGGTCGCTACCTACCCATGCATATAGAGTCAGCTGTATAGTAGCATAACTATTCTAGGACAGACCATCTAGGACAATAAAAACGACGGTGGTCATAACAACGATAAGATCTAGCTAGACTTGGCATGGAAACCTGATTATTCTAGTCAAATTTGAGAATAGTCTGAAGCTTCAATCAATAGACAAGGATTCACAGCCAGATTGTTCACAAGGCAAGGGGGTATCCCCCAGGGACATTGG
>Ga0315544_1000681_pt1 | contig 30156 bp, 16 predicted proteins | sample SalMarSW160130MG_2_FD_202543 | JGI IMG/M metagenome (GOLD analysis project Ga0315544, IMG submission 202543) | Salt marsh sediment microbial communities from the Plum Island Ecosystem LTER, Massachusetts, United States - Salt Marsh Sediment SW1601-130 ... | reverse complement strand
TGCTTCGACAATGATGACGGAGAGAACATGGATGTACAGATAGATTATATCACGGTTAACGGTTCAACACGTCAGGCGGAAGACCAGAGCTCTAATACAGGTGTCTGGCAGGACGGCTCATGCGGCGGTTCAAACAGCGAGTGGCTGCATTGCGAGGGTTGTATAGGATTTGGTGATGTATCAGGTGGTGGTGGAGGCTCCACAACCACAACCAGTGGCGGCTCAACCACAACAAGCGGAGGCGGTGGCGGCACCCGTTATATCAGCCAAACCATTAGAGTCAATGGCGGTACATACGACGGAGGCGGCGAGAGAATCATTGCTCAGGGAATGGGCGATGGCAGCCAGGACGAGGACCAGGATCCGATTTTCAGACTTGAAAATGCTACTTTAAGAAATGTGCGCATAGCTGCTCCTGGTTGTGACGGTGTACATTGCTACGGAGACTGCAGGGTCGAGAACGTAGTATGGGAAGACGTTGGGGAAGACGCACTAACGATAAAAGGTTCAGGGACCACAACTGTTTCAGGTGGTTCTGCACGCTATGCCTCTGATAAAGTTTTCCAGTTGAACCAACCATGTACCTTCCGAGTAGAGAATTTTACAGCCGAAGATTTCGGTTGTTTCATACGCCAAAATGGCGGCACATCTTTCCAATGCACAATATACCTTAATAATGTTACTTTACGCAATGGTAGTTATGGTGTCAGAACCGATGCTTCTTCAACCCAAATTTACTATCGCAGTTTGTCGACTTCTAATATCGATCGTGTGTGGAGAGTGCCTAACCAATCATCTCAGGTTCATTCTTATTAGTACTGCAGATTTAGTAGTATATAGTTCTTTGGACTAGTTAAAACTGTGCGCATGGTTAAAAAGACCATGCGCACAGTTTTATATCAACAATAAAGTTGTTCCTTTCCTTTAAAAAGAGGTACAGAAATGAGATTCAAGTGGTTTATTTAAGAGATTCATACAGACCAAAAAATAGTATGAATTAGTTTTATAAATGAATGTGTGACTGTATTGCAAATTCAATACTCGCAAATATTTACGACGAATTTTTTCTGAGAGTAAAGATGTTTAAATACTTACAAATATTGAATTTGTAGTGTTTGAGCATAAAATTTTGAGGCGCAGGCAACCAAATTTAAGACTTGAATTTTAAAGAAAATATATTAGATTTTACAAATTATCCACTTGACAAAGATTATAAAAAGGCTTAATCTCGATAAAATATTATGGAATCCAAGTTTATAATCGTTTTTAAAATTGAAATCTTACTTTCAGAGGGTAAAAATAAATTCATTTAAGTATCCCTTCCCTTTTAGTATTTTTATGCAGAATGTCAGTATATGGAGATAAGGCAAAAATACCTGAAAAAGAAAGGGGTGAAATAAATACAAAGATTTTAATAATAAGGATAAGGAGAGTGAAATGATTCTTAAACGTTTTATAGTTTTATGTATAGTTTTGACTTTAGTTGTAACTATAGTATCTTTTTGGGGATGTGAAAGAGTTGACCCTACTGGGCCTCAGTCAAGCGAAAATTCCGCCCCCGTTTTAAGACAACAGTATGTACTTGAATCTTGTGATCAATGGGCGAATTACTGTAGTGGCAACTATTGTGTTTACAACAACCTCTGGGGTGAAAACGCAGGTCCACAGTGTATATATGCGACTTCTACCACTAACTGGTATGTAACATCCACTCAATCTGGTAGCGGCGTTAAAACTTATCCGAATAGCTCAAGAGAAATGGGTGATGAAAACGTTACGATAGGTTCTTTGACTAGTTGTACAAGTACTATGAATACCAGTGGTCCCGGCAACGGTGACTATTGCACTGCTTGGGACATCTGGGCTCCAGAGGAGGTCATGATATGGATTAACAAATACGGCAATGTTTCCCCCTGGGGATCTTACGTGGAAACAGCATCGATCGGCGGAACCACCTGGGATGTCTATAAAAACGGCTATCCTGGATTCGTGGCACAAAGCAATAGAAACAGCATGACCGTTAACATCAAAGCTATCCTTGATTATTGCGTAAGCAAAGGTTGGCTCAGCAGCAGTGGTGTTATTGAGAAAATTCAAGGGGGTTTTGAGATTAGCAGCACAGATGGTCAAGAACGCACATTTACAATGAATAGCTATTCCGTTTCGTATAGTACTGGCGGCGGTACAACGACAACAACCAGTGGCGGCGGCGGCGGATCAAATAGTATAGTAGTAAGGGCGCGAGGTACAAATGGTAGTGAACACATCAACTTAACAGTAGGCGGCAGCCAAATTGGCAGCTGGACATTATCTACAAGCATGAGCAATTACACTATTTCCACTAACAACACAGGTGATATTAATGTATGTTTTGACAATGACGGTAGTGATAGAGATGTACAGGTAGATTATATCGAAGTAAACGGTCAAAGACGTCAGGCAGAAGATCAAAGCTACAATACAGGTGTTTGGCAAGACGGATCATGTGGAGGTGAGTACAGCGAGTGGCTCCATTGTAACGGTTGTATAGATTTTGGTGATGTCAGTGGAGGCGGCGGTACAACAACAACCACTGCTGCATCAACATCAACGACAACCACAAGCGGAGGCGGCGGATCAAATAGTATAATTGTAAGGGCGCACGGGACAAACGGTAGTGAACACATCAACTTAACAGTAGGTGGCAGCCAAATTGGCAGCTGGACATTATCTACAAGTATGAGCAATTACACTGTTTCCACTAACAACACAGGTGATATTAATGTATGTTTTGACAATGACGGCAGTGATAGAGATGTACAGGTAGATTATATCGAAGTAAACGGTCAAAGACGTCAAGCAGAAGATCAAAGCTACAATACAGGTGTTTGGCAAGACGGATCATGCGGAGGTGAGTACAGCGAGTGGCTCCATTGTAACGGTTGTATAGATTTTGGTGATGTCAGTGGAGGCGGCGGTACAACAACAACCACTGCTGCATCAACATCAACGACAACCACTTCTGCCACAACAACCACTACCTCTGGCGGCGGTGGAGAGACATGCAGCCCGGTTGATGCTTCCATTTCGGCTCCCTTCACCCAGAACGGAGCAGGAGAATACTGCTGGACAGCAACCTCGTGTAATTACATAAACTCCTGGAACCTGTCTTCTTTGACGATAAACGGAGAGAATTTCACGAATAAATGGGCATCCAGTTCCAATTTACCTGCTAAGATAAACGGCAATTGGTACATCCACTACGAAGGCAATTATAACTGGAGTCATTTTGAGCTTAGATAACAAGTGGGGATTTTCTAACCGGGAGCATATAAAGCTGCCCGGTTAACCGGGCAGCTTTATTAATTCCATGCGGATTGCTTCGCAGACTTACGTTAACATGACAACATTATTTGTACTTACAACTTAATTGTGCTTAAATTTGATATTATATTCTTTTACCGTTCCTTATAAAGTAATTGCGCAAGGATGCGGCGTTATTTTTGGAACAATGTTTAACTATCTCGGTTCAAAGCGTTTCGTCTTTAAAACAAAATAAATTTGAAAAAAGCTAATGTAATCGCTTTATCCTCCGGAGGAGTCTTTTTTAGTTTTCTGTTAAGTCCAAATTTAAGACTTAAATTTTACAAATAATATAATAATACGTCCTCCAAATTATTTACCTTGACAAAGATTATAAAAAGGCTTATGCTAAACAAAACATTATGACAATAAATTTTAAAATAGTATTCAAGACTAAAATCATCTTGGTAGCGGGTAAAAACAAATTTATTTGAGTGCCCCTTCCTTTCGTATACAGAACGTCGGTAGAGGGGGGTAAACATTTAAAGGAAGGAAGGAGAAAATAACGCAAACATTTTTATAATTTTAATAATAAATAATAAAGATTAAGGAGAAGAAAATGAATCTCAAGCGTTTTATATTAGTATTTGGAGTTGTAATTTTTGTTGTAGTTGTGGGGGTTTTTGGGGGATGTGAACAAAATCACCCCACTGCTCCCGGGGAAAAGATAAGTTCTCGCATGAGAGCTGAAACTTGTGAAAAATACGGTACAATCTCAGTCAGTGGAGGAGAATACACTATACAGAATTGTGTGTGGGGTGCGGATACAAGGCAGTGCGTTGAGACTACCAGCGGAACGGGTTTTAGAGTATCTGTTTCCGAACACAATCAGGGTTCGGTTGCTGGCTATCCATCTGTTTTTAAAGGGTGTCACTGGGGTGATTGTACAAATAACAGTGGGATGCCCGTCCGTGTACGAGATGTCAGTAGCGCTCCCTTTAGCTTTAGTGTTAGCAGCTATAGGCCTTCCGGAGATTACAATGTTGCTGCCGAAGCCTGGTTAAGTCCAAACCAGAGTTCAGATGACGGATATAATGGTGGTGCTGAAGTTATGATCGTACTCGATGTACGCAATATGGGTTATTCTGGTTCCCAGGTTGGAACTTTTATGGGGCATGATGTTTATTTTGCTGAGATAGGTTGGAATTTTGTTACGTATGTATCAACAGGTAGGAGTTCCGCGAGCGGCGACATGATGGATTTCATCAATGACGCTATATCTCGAGGCTATGTGGATCCATCGTGGTACCTGCACGTTATGGAAGCCGGTTTCGAAATTATGTCAGGTGGTCAAGGACTCGAGTGTAATTCGTTTTCGTTCTCAGTGAGTGGTGGTGGGGGAGGGACAACAACCACAACCAGCGGCGGTTATACAACGACCACCACAAGCGGCGGCGGCGGATCAAATAGTATAGTAGTAAGGGCGCGAGGTACAAATGGTAGTGAACACATCAACTTAACAGTAGGCGGCAGCCAAATTGGCAGCTGGACATTATCTACAAGCATGAGCAATTACACTATTTCCACTAACAACACAGGTGATATTAATGTATGTTTTGACAATGACGGTAGTGATAGAGATGTACAGGTAGATTATATCGAAGTAAACGGTCAAAGACGTCAGGCAGAAGATCAAAGCTACAATACAGGTGTTTGGCAAGACGGATCATGTGGAGGTGAGTACAGCGAGTGGCTCCATTGTAACGGTTGTATAGATTTTGGTGATGTCAGTGGAGGCGGCGGTACAACAACAACCACTGCTGCATCAACATCAACGACAACCACAAGCGGAGGCGGCGGATCAAATAGTATAATTGTAAGGGCGCACGGGACAAACGGTAGTGAACACATCAACTTAACAGTAGGTGGCAGCCAAATTGGCAGCTGGACATTATCTACAAGTATGAGCAATTACACTGTTTCCACTAACAACACAGGTGATATTAATGTATGTTTTGACAATGACGGCAGTGATAGAGATGTACAGGTAGATTATATCGAAGTAAACGGTCAAAGACGTCAAGCAGAAGATCAAAGCTACAATACAGGTGTTTGGCAAGACGGATCATGCGGAGGTGAGTACAGCGAGTGGCTCCATTGTAACGGTTGTATAGATTTTGGTGATGTCAGTGGAGGCGGCGGTACAACAACAACCACTGCTGCATCAACATCAACGACAACCACTTCTGCCACAACAACCACTACCTCTGGCGGCGGTGGAGAGACATGCAGCCCGGTTGATGCTTCCATTTCGGCTCCCTTCACCCAGAACGGAGCAGGAGAATACTGCTGGACAGCAACCTCGTGTAATTACATAAACTCCTGGAACCTGTCTTCTTTGACGATAAACGGAGAGAATTTCACGAATAAATGGGCATCCAGTTCCAATTTACCTGCTAAGATAAACGGCAATTGGTACATCCACTACGAAGGCAATTATAACTGGAGTCATTTTGAGCTTAGATAACAAGTGGGGATTTTCTAACCGGGAGCATATAAAGCTGCCCGGTTAACCGGGCAGCTTTATTAATTCCATGCGGATTGCTTCGCAGACTTACGTTAACATGACAACATTATTTGTACTTACAACTTAATTGTGCTTAAATTTGATATTATATTCTTTTACCGTTCCTTATAAAGTAATTGCGCAAGGATGCGGCGTTATTTTTGGAACAATGTTTAACTATCTCGGTTCAAAGCGTTTCGTCTTTAAAACAAAATAAATTTGAAAAAAGCTAATGTAATCGCTTTATCCTCCGGAGGAGTCTTTTTTAGTTTTCTGTTAAGTCCAAATTTAAGACTTAAATTTTACAAATAATATAATAATACGTCCTCCAAATTATTTACCTTGACAAAGATTATAAAAAGGCTTATGCTAAACAAAACATTATGACAATAAATTTTAAAATAGTATTCAAGACTAAAATCATCTTGGTAGCGGGTAAAAACAAATTTATTTGAGTGCCCCTTCCTTTCGTATACAGAACGTCGGTAGAGGGGGGTAAACATTTAAAGGAAGGAAGGAGAAAATAACGCAAACATTTTTATAATTTTAATAATAAATAATAAAGATTAAGGAGAAGAAAATGAATCTCAAGCGTTTTATATTAGTATTTGGAGTTGTAATTTTTGTTGTAGTTGTGGGGGTTTTTGGGGGATGTGAACAAAATCACCCCACTGCTCCCGGGGAAAAGATAAGTTCTCGCATGAGAGCTGAAACTTGTGAAAAATACGGTACAATCTCAGTCAGTGGAGGAGAATACACTATACAGAATTGTGTGTGGGGTGCGGATACAAGGCAGTGCGTTGAGACTACCAGCGGAACGGGTTTTAGAGTATCTGTTTCCGAACACAATCAGGGTTCGGTTGCTGGCTATCCATCTGTTTTTAAAGGGTGTCACTGGGGTGATTGTACAAATAACAGTGGGATGCCCGTCCGTGTACGAGATGTCAGTAGCGCTCCCTTTAGCTTTAGTGTTAGCAGCTATAGGCCTTCCGGAGATTACAATGTTGCTGCCGAAGCCTGGTTAAGTCCAAACCAGAGTTCAGGTGACGGATATAATGGCGGTGCTGAAGTTATGATCGTACTCGATGTACGCAATATGGGTTATTCTGGTTCCAGGGTTGGAACTTTTATGGGGCATGATGTTTATTTTGCTGAGGTAGGTTGGAATTTTGTTACGTATGTATCAACAGGGAGGAGTTCCGCTAGTGGTGATATGATGGATTTCATCAATGATGCCGTATCCCGGGGCTATGTGGATCCATCGTGGTACATCCACGTTATGGAAGCTGGTTTCGAAATTATGTCAGGTGGTCAAGGACTCGAGTGTAATTCGTTTTCGTTCTCAGTGAGTGGTGGTGGGGGAGGGACAACAACCACAACAACGAGTGGAGGATATACGACCACAACAACCAGCGGTGGCGCAACCACCACAAGCGGCGGCGGATCAAACAGTATAGTAGTAAGAGCCCGCGGTACAGGCGGTGGAGAGCACATCTACTTGTCGGTAGATGGCAGTACGATTGCCAGTTGGAATTTAACTACAAGTTACCAGAATTACTCTGCGTCTACCAACAATACCGGCGGTAGTCTCGTTTGTTTCGACAATGATGACGGAGAGAACATGGACGTGCAGATAGATTATATCACGGTTAACGGTTCGACACGTCAGGCAGAAGACCAGAGCTATAATACAGGAGTATGGCAGAATAATGAATGCGGCGGCGGCGATGGCATGAGCGAGTGGCTGCACTGCGAAGGTTGTATAGGATTTGGTGATATTGGTGGTGGTGGTGCAACGACAACAGCGGCAAGTACCACAACCAGTGGCGGTTATACAACAACCACAACCAGTGGCGGTTATACAACAACCACAACCAGTGGTGGCGGCGGCGGATCAAACAGTATAGTAGTAAGAGCCCGCGGTACAGGCGGTGGTGAGCACATCTACTTGTCAGTGGGTGACAACCAGGTTGCCAGTTGGAATTTAACTACAAGTTACCAGAATTACTCTGCATCTACCAACAATACCGGCGGTAGTCTCGTTTGTTTCGACAATGATGACGGAGAGAACATGGACGTACAGATAGATTACATCACGGTTAACGGTTCTACACGTCAGGCAGAAGACCAGACCTATAATACAGGAGTATGGCAGAATAATGAATGCGGCGGCGGCGATGGCAGGAGCGAGTGGCTGCACTGCGAAGGTTGTATAGGATTTGGTGATATTGGCGGTGGCGGTGGCGGTGGTGCAACGACAACAGCGGCAGCAAGTACGACGACCACGGCCAGCAGCTGGTGGGGTGGCGGTAGCTGGTGGTAGTATTTAGATAGAATTGTATAGCGATTACAGCTAAGTTTAGCAGTTAAAGTAATCGCTCTCTGATAAAAAGAGTTGCCCGGAAGTTATTCGGGCAGTTCTTTTTATAACCTAAGGCGCAGAAAAAAAGTAAAGGGAACTATTGTTACGAAGAAAAGAATAGGATTTCACACGGTATCTCTAACGGTGTTTCCAACCGTGTGTCTTGCGGTTCTTGTTATGGGCTGTAGAAAACCAGATAGATCGGCGGACAAACTGGTACCACCAGAGGAACAAAGAGCTAAACTGTCTAATCCGCCTATATTCGGATGCAGGCAGGATGGCCTGGTTATAACCGAAAGATGGATAAAATTTCGTTGGCTATTTTATCTTTAGTTCCAAAAAAAAGAGATTTGTTTTATATGGAGGGGTAGACGTTACGGGTTTAGTGTAAATACCGGTAAGTAAAAAGCATACATTGACTCTGCCGGAAGAGTAAACTTATAGTTTGTTTCATCCAATTTCTGATTGATAAAATAAGGGATTTCGACTCTTGATTTTATAGTAAAATCCCGTATTCTTCTCTACTTTAATAATATTAGTTAGTTTAATACTCTATATTGGTTGATTTAATAAAAAGACTAAATTTATTTTTTTACTTAATTAATTTGTTTCCTATTTACGTAAAATTAAGCAAGGTGTTTATTTGGTCAAGTAGGGTATTCAGCTTTTGTATTGCGTCGATACTGAAATACAAAATAAACATTAAAAAGGGGGTAAAAAGCTATGGTTTTGCTAAGTATAGAATTAAATACAGGTTCTATTGATTGCAAAATGTCTGTGGCAGATAAGAATAAATTTGTTTAAAGTACCCTTCCTTTTTGTTTGCATCTTAGGAAGAGAGGTTTTAAGTAGAAAGGAGGGGTGGGAAGATTAGATTTTTTTTGTAGTTAAGAATTAACAGTTTTTTAAAGATAAAAGTAAGGAGTAGATATGAATTTTAAGCGTTTTGGAGTGATATGTGGAATTATCGTTTTAGCAGCGGTTATAGTGTTCTCTTGGGGATGTCAAAATCAGCCGACCGGTCCTCAGGTGGGAGCCGGTAGTCTTCCGGGAGCTATGAAACTCCGTGGAACTGGCACCCATGACGGCTTCTTCTATTCGGATTGGACCGATGGCGGTGGATCAGTAACCTTTACCCTGGGATCTGGTGGTAATTACAGTTATTCATGGAGTAATTGCGGAAATTTTGTTGGAGGTAAAGGCTGGAATCCCGGGTCATCTAGCAGAAATATAGGCTACAATGCCGGTGTCTTCTCGCCGTCCGGCAATGCGTATTTGACTGTCTATGGGTGGACGCATAACCCGCTCGTAGAGTATTACATCGTCGATAACTGGGGCGATTGGCGTCCACCAGGAGGATCGGGACACCAGGGCAGCATGAGCTCTGATGGGGGTTCATACGACATATATAAGACGACGCGAACCAACGCCCCTTCCATTGAAGGCGACGGTAAAACTTTTAATCAGTACTGGAGTGTCAGAACATCGAAAAGGGGGACCGGGAGCGACTGCAACATCAATTTTGGAAACCACGCTCAAGGATGGTCGAGTCATGGAATGAGTCTGGGTAGTCATGATTACCAGATAATGGCAACAGAGGGATATCAAAGTAGTGGGAGCTCTAACGTAACGGTTTGGGATAACGGTGGCGGTGGTTCCACATCCACAACTACCACGAGTGGCGGTGGTAGCTCCACAACCACCTCGAGCGGTAGCGGTTATAGTTATGTACTAAGAGGCAGTAGCACGGATGGTGCGGGAGAGGTCAACTTAAGAATAGATGAAGAAACAATTGCCACTTTTACCCTGGGTACAAGTATGGGTAATTACACCGCTCAAAGTTCCCTCCACGGCGGTATCAATGTGGAGTTCTTCAATGATACCGATGGCAGAGATGTACAGATAGATTATCTTGACGTGGACGGTGCGAGACGTCAGGCGGAAGACCAGGAGTACAACACTGCCGTTTGGCAGGATGGCGACTGTGGTGGTTCATACAGCGAGATGATGCATTGTAATGGTATACTCGGATTTGGTGATACTCCTAACCCCGGTGATCACTCGACCACAACCAGTGGTGGCGGTAGTTCCACAACCACAACGAGCGGCAGCAGCTGGTGGGGTGGCTGGGGCAGCACAACCACAACCGCAGCGGCAAGTACAAGTACGACCACAACAGCGGCGGCAAGTACAAGTACAACCACAACATCGGCGGCAAGTACCACCACAACCAGCAGTAGCAGTTGGTGGGGTAGTGGTAGCTGGTGGTAAGGATTATTACTTAGATAAATATTCTCACCTTATGGGATGAAAAAAGACTGCCCGAACAACAATCGGGCAGTCTTTTTATTTTTTTCTTAGAATAAATAAGGAGGAATTTCTGATAATAACACCCTTGGCATTTGGGTAATTATGTTTTCTGGGAACTGTTACAAATCTAACTATTTTTTATATTAAATAAGAATAACCCGCAAAAAACTTTATCGAATTTACTTAATCCGCATAACTCACCGGACTGTTATGAAGGCCGGAAAATTTAATTTCGACTATTAGATCCGAGACTTTAAATCCCAACAGGAAACCTTTGCTTCCCTTGCGCTTAAGCTATCAAAGTAAATAATATTTAACAAATATAAAATATTCTCTTTATGCGAGAGCATTCGCATTTTTCAAAACTTGAATTCAGGTATTGTTCTGTCAATCAACGACTTGATATTTGGAATAGAACTTGCATATATTTTTCATAAATATGCACTGGTGTTTTTCTGGTCTTAGTAGATATAAGTGATTTTTAAGTTCTTTTTAAACTATTACGGATTTTTAAGCTGTTTAAGGAGGTGTGTGCAGTGCAGAATTTATGTATAATGTTTTTGAGATGTTCTGCGCATATCTTTGCCGACTGCCCACTTGGGCATATAGAAAAATAGTGAGGTGTTATGAAACTTAAGTTTGCAAATATGTTAATCACTAAAAACTTATTGAAAGAAGAAGGGAAAAACAAATTTCTTTAATTTACCCCTCCTTTCGCTATTGTTTGCATCGCTATTATTACTGCATCAGAGAGGGGGCAAGGCAAAGAAAGGAGGGTAAATATAAATTGTAATTTTAACCTTTAACAAAGGAGGATTTTTTTTATGCATTGGAAACATTTTACACTAATAGTTGGCGGTGTTGTCTTAGTTGCGATGCTTATATTTTCCATGGGATGTCAAAATCAACCCACCGGACCACAGGTGGGAGCCGGTAGTCTTCCGGGAGCTATGAAATTCCGTGGAACCGGCACCCATGACGGCTTCTTCTATTCGGATTGGACCGATGGCGGTGGAACAGTAAACTTTACCCTTGGATCTGGTGGTAATTACAGTTATTCATGGCAGAATTGCGGAAATTTTGTTGGCGGTAAAGGCTGGAATCCCGGGTCAAATAGCAGGAATATAGGCTACAATGCCGGCGTTTTCTCGCCGTCCGGCAATGCGTATTTGACTGTCTATGGTTGGACGAGAAACCCACTCGTAGAATATTACATCGTCGATAACTGGGGCGACTGGCGTCCACCAGGAGGATCAGGGGGTCAGGGCAGCATGAGCAGTGATGGGTCTTCCTACGACATATATAGGACCCAGCGAGTCAACCAGCCTTCCATTGACGGTACATCAACTTTTGATCAGTACTGGAGTGTCAGGTCGTCGAAAAGAGGGATCGGGAGCGACTGCAACATTAATTTTGGAAACCACGCTCAAGCATGGGCAAATAAAGGAATGAATCTGGGTGGTCAGGTTTACCAGATAATGGCAACAGAGGGATATCAAAGCAGTGGAAGCTCCAACGTAACGGTATGGGATAACGGCGGCGGCGGTGGAAGCACAACAACCACAACAGCAGCATCCACCACGACCACAACAACCAGCGGTGGCGCAACCACTACAAGCGGCGGCGGATCGAACACTATCGTCGTAAGGGCAAAAGGTACAGTCGGTGGTGAACACATTTACTTGTCAGTAGGGGACAATACGATTGCCAGTTGGAATTTAACTACAAGTTACCAGAATTACTCTGCTTCTACTAACAATACCGGCGGTAGTCTCGTTTGTTTTGACAATGATGGTGGCGACAAAGATGTACAGATAGATTATATCACGGTTAACGGTTCAACACGTCAGGCAGAAGACCAGACCTATAATACAGGAGTGTGGCAGAATAATGAATGTGGCGGCGGCGATGGCAGAAGCGAGTGGCTGCACTGCAACGGTTGTATAGGATTTGGTGATATTGGCGGTGGTGGCGGTTCAACCAGTACAACCACAACGACCAGCGGTGGCTCGACCACTACAACAACCAGCGGTGGCTCAACTACCACAACAACCAGCGGTGGCGGCGGATCGAACACTATCGTCGTAAGGGCAAAAGGTACAGTCGGTGGTGAACACATTTACTTGTCAGTAGGGGACAACCAGATTGGCGATTGGAATTTATCCACAAGTTACCAGAATTACTCTGCATCTACTAACAACACCGGCGGCTCTCTCGTTTGTTTCGACAATGATGGTGGTGACAAAGATGTACAGATAGATTATATCACGGTTAACGGTTCGACACGTCAGGCAGAAGCCCAGAGCTATAATACAGGAGTATGGCAGAATAATGCGTGTGGCGGCGGCGATGGCAAGAGCGAGTGGCTGCACTGCAACGGTTGTATAGGATTTGGTGATATTGGTGGTGGGGGTGGTGCAACGACAACAGCGGCAGCAAGTACGACGACCACGGCCAGCAGCTGGTGGGGTGGCGGTTGGTAGCTGGTGGTGGTATTTAGATAGAATTGTATAGAGATGCCAGCTATAAGTAGTAGTTAAAGAAAGTTGGTAAGAGGGAAGAGTTGCCCGGAAAGTTAGCCGGGCAACTCTTTACTTTTTTAAAAATCTAATTAGACTATAAGAAAAGAGAGTTTTTTATAAAAGAAGAAAATCTGGTTTTACGCCGCAATTATAGTTTTAATTGCAGTTACCTTAGTAACTATGTTGTATCGCATAGAGAGATTTGAATCGGAGCCGGCAATCGTAACGGCAGAAAAAGAGGAGTCTCTTGCAAAATAAAGAATGGTTAAACTAAACGGTTCATCCGTAGTCGTTAATAATTTGGCATTTTTCTATAAAGTGCGAATTGTATCGCAGATATAATCGATTTGTTCAACTTTAAGTCCTGAACCGGAGGGAAGATATAAGCCTTTTCGGGCTATTTCATCGGTAACAGGATAATCTCCCGAAGAGTCACATCCGAAATCCAGAAGAGACTTTTGCCTGTGCATACCGATAAAAAACGGACGCGTACCGATACCTTTTTCTTTAAGAACCTGCATTAATTCGTCGCGACTTAAATTAAACTTATCCTCTATTAAAATAGAATACATCCAGTACGAATTTAAAGCCCAATCCTTTTCAGAGGGTAAAGTAATACCTCCAATATCCTTTAGCCTTTCATTATATAACTTTGCATGTTCTCTTCTTAAGTTAATATAGGCATCAACTTTTTCTAATTGAGCCAGTGCGATTGCAGCATGAACGTTAGTCATTCTATAATTAAAGCCGATGTCGTCATGCAAAAAAACTCTTGGTTTATCGAGGGGAAAACAAAGATTTTTAAAATAACGGCATTTATCGTAAAAATTTTTGTTACTGGTGACGACAATACCGCCTTCACCGCAGGTTATCATTTTATTTGCAAAGAAACTAAAACAGGAAATGTCACCCAGACTGCCGCATTTTTTCCCTTTATATTCGGAGCCCATGGCTTCGGCTGCATCTTCGATAATAAGAAGGTTATGTTTTTTTGCGATTTCATAAATAGGATCCATATCGCATGGATGACCATAAATATGAACCACCATAATCGCTTTTGTTTTAGAAGTAATTTTTTCTTCAATCAAATCCGGATTCATATTCCAGGTCTCTCTGTCAGAGTCCACAAATACCGGTATTGCGCCGCAATAACACACAGAAAAAGCGCAGGCAATCATGGTAAATGCGGGAATAATTACCTCGTCACCTTCTCCTAAACCAATAGCTCTTAACGCCAGGTGTAACGCTGTTGTCCCGCTCGTCGTTAATGTCGCGTGATTTACTCCTATATATTCGGGGAATTTTTTTTCAAGTTCACTAACATATTTACCGCTTGAAGAAATCCAGGTTGAAGTAATTGCATCTTTTACATATTCCAGTTCGTTTCCATCAAGTAAAGGTTCGCAAACAGGTATCATTTTCTACCTCCTTAATTTAATTAATAATTTTGCGGGAGAATCCTATAAATTTTAGGATCAAACTCCTTATAATGCCAGATATTTTTCCCGCAAATCGTATAAAGCAACTGCCATTGGGGCAGCGGCGGTGCTAAAAACCATGCGGGAATAGCTTTACGATAATCATCCAATTTTGCAATATACCACGACCCGTCAACAACAAGAATTCCCTTCTCCGGTGGATTGGCCATCCCCGAGTGATTAAGCTTTTTAATCGTCAAACTCTCTTTCGAATAAATTTCGATAAAATTTGCAGTCAGATCATCTGTATATATTACCTCGCCCTCTTTCAACTGTAAATCCAGAAGAATTTTGGTAATTTCTTTAAAATCCTCTGTGTGCGTTCTTACCATTTTTACCGCACTTGTTCCAGAATAGAACAGATGAACAAGCAGAACAGTAAATAAAGATATTATAACTATTTTTAGTTTTTTTGAGTATTTAATAAAATGACCCAATAGTGCTCCGAAAGTTAGACATTGAAGCGGAACAATCATAGAAAAGTACCGAATGTATTTGGCAATGGGTGTGCCTTCCGGGGATTGAACTCCCCATTGTAGGTAAAAAAACCAGAGCCAGCAACCCAGAGCTAAGGATAATGGGATCTTATCTTTTAAAAATACTGCCAGGATTGTTAAAACAATAAACAAATACCAGATTACACCAAAGTGACCTTCACTGTTTAGAAAATCTATATTCCACAGTTTAAAAAGGGCCCTTAACAGATATTTAGAATCCTTATTGCTTACAACAGCACTTTCAGTTTTCAATATGCAGGTAAACCTGGCAAACCAGGAACCGCTTGAAATTTTAACAATCAATAGTTCTATCAATATTATTAATAAAAATCCTATCAATATCCACGCCAGATTTTTAATTTTAGGTCTGATAATAAAAAGAAAAGGTATTATAGCGAATATGAAAGTTACAAATATTTCATTTATCCACCAGGCAATTCCGAGACTCACTCCGCTTAATATCAATAATACCGGTTCTTTCCATTTTGAAGAGGAATCAAAGCTTGAATCAGCTGTTGAATTTTTAACGGTAGTGGCACAAAAGTACAAGAACAAAGCAGCTATAACGAAAGTCGCATGTTGATTTGAAGGAACAAGCTGTGTATCGAAAACGATCTGCAGAGGATAGAAAATCCACAGCAGGGAAGCGAATACTGCGGCAGACCGCCCCCACAGCTTAAGTGCAGTCAGGTAAATTAACGCACAGGTAACAAGTGAAGAGAGTAAAGGATAGAGCGAGAACCCGAGTTCATTATACCCGAATAACTTGTATAGTAAGGCAAGAGGGAACACCATACCCAGGCGGAAACCGAGCTGATTGAAGCCGGAACTGATTGGGCTACAGCCCGCAGATGCCAGACAACGCGCGTTTTGCATATAGGCGATATCATCATTAATTCCTATACCTACAAAATTGATTAAGCGAATGCCGAGACAAAGAAGGAGTAATAATAAGAGAATAAACAAATTTATATGCTTTACATTCATGATGGTATGGAAAAACAATAAACTCTTTTCCCGGAAGGATTTCATCCTGAGGGATTTCATCCTGAAGGATTTCATATTGCTCTTGATATAATCGCCATATTCCAGATGTTCTCGTCTACTGCTGCGCCAATTTTCGGGAATGCGCAAATTTTCAAAACTTCAAAATCGGTTAGTTCGAGATAGTGTTTTATCTCCTGGGGGAAAAGATATCTTATAACATGGGTTTCTTCTATCTCTTCAATAAGTTTATTTTTCTCCAGAATCATCATTTTATAATGATTACGGCAGATGTGATTAACGGCGTCGAGTTCCGGTTCGACGATGCGGATTATTTTTGTTTTATTTTGCTCGACTGTCTTTACTCTTACGGAAGGAAGAATTCGCAAAACAGCAAGTCCGTTCCACACGTCAATAATAAAAAGTCCGCCTTCCTTCAGATGCTTCCTCACGTTTTTTAAGGTTTTTTCAAGGTCTTCATTCGCCGTTAAATAGTTTAAAACCGCAAACATACAGATAATCGAATCGAATTTTTCATTAAGTTTAAAGTCTCTTATATCACTCTTGAGCAAACCTATATCTAAACCAAGTTTAGTGTTTTTTTCTTTCGCGGTATTTAACATTACCGTAGACGCGTCAATACCTGTTATTTTATATTTTCTCCGGGCTAAAGGAATCGCATGTCCGCCTGTTCCGCACCCCAGTTCAAGAATACTTTTCACTTTTAATTTTGAAAATTCTCGAAACGCTTGCTCAATAAAGTCACATTCTTCCTCATAGTTCTTTTCTTGATATAAAAGATCATAGTATTTAGCATAGTTTTTAAATACATCCATTTTCACCCCTCTGCTGTTTTTACAACTTAATTGTTTTATTGGTTTTTGATGCCTGATAGAGAGCATGAACCATTTCTACAACTCTCATCCCGTCATAAGCACTTGGAGTCGGTTGGATTTTGTTTTCAACTTTTTTAATAAAATCCAGCATCTCCAATTTATGAGAAACGGGAGGGAGAGATGAGAAATCGAATGATTCATAATATCCGTCTCTTCTGCCCAGGCTGGCTTTGTTGCAGAAACGGCTGTCGACAAAAATAAATCCATCTTCTCCATAAAATTCCATATACATGTATCCGGCCCATTCTATCCAGGAGGACTGCAAAAAGAACACTTTACCGTCGACCGTTTTATAAAGTGCGAGTCCCGTATCTTCCAATTCCGTCGGCCAGAAATCGTTCATTGTGTATCCCTTACATTCGCTCACTTCGCCCAGTAACCACCGAAAAATATCCATCAGGTGACAGCCATTATCAAGAAGAGTTCCGCCGCCGGATAAGTCCTTATCCCAGAACCAGCTGTTCTGCACATATTTTCCGTTGTTACCGATCCACCCTCTGGCAAAGATTATACGTCCTATTTTGTTCTGATCTATTAATTCTTTTGCCTTTTGCACATTGGGAAAGTAGCGATGATTGGAACCCGTTTTAAAAAACTTTTTTGATTTCTCCACGGTTTCAACTATTTCTTTAGCCTCTTCGACAGTTTGAGTAATAGGCTTTTCACACATTACATTTTTACCTGAAGTCAGAAACGCTTTGGATATTTCGCAGTGATATTTGTTCGGCGTTGCAACAATAGCAGTATCGATATCGTCACGCTCTAAAAGGTCGCGATAATCCGAAAATGCCTCACATCCATATTTTTTTGCTAATGTTTCAGCTTTCCCTGAATCAATATCTACTATTGCTTTTAATTCCGCTTTATCAGGAATTGAATTAATAACATTAATCCGTTTTCCGGCAAATTTTCCTGCTCCGATAATTGCGAATCGCATATTTTACTACCTCCTTATTATTTTGTAATAGTTTTAGTGTTTATGATTTAGAAAATTTTAATTTTAAAACGCATTCTACATATTTAATACCTCTCGTAAAAAAGCCCCAGATGTTTGTAGCCGTTTTAGATTTTCCGTATTCTCTCGGAATCAATTCATAGGGGACTTCTATTACCTTATAGCCTCTTTGTAAAAGACGATACATCATCTCAATAAAAAACTCTCCGTAATCTCCGTTTAAAGGAATTTTTTTAATAACTTCACTTTTAACCGCGATAAATCCACTCGTCCAGTCTTTAAAAGACTTATTTAACATCAATGAAGTAAATGTAACTATTATTCTACTCAAAAAGGTATGAAAAAAGAGTATAAACTTACCTGAATCGGTTCTTCTATCTCTGCCTCCCTCTACATACCTTGAGCCGACGGCAACATCATAGCCTTTATTTATTACTTTTTCTACTAACTCCGGGATTTTCTCCGGAGGCATAGATAGATCACAATCCATCCATACGATAATATCGCCGCTTGCCTCAGCAATACCTCTTTCTATCGCTGTGCGTAAGCCTCTTTCGTTTTTCCTGACAATTAAACGTACAACTTGACTTTTTTTACAATAACTGGCGACCAATTCAGCTGTTCCATCCGGAGAATCGTCATCTATTACTAAAATCTCCTTTTCATCTGGTATAGCCTCGATAGTCCTCTCGATTAAGGAGACTATATTGTCATACTCATTGTATGTGGGTAATATTACACTTATTTTACTTCTCTTCATTCATGCATATTTTTTAATCTTTACGATTTAATATTTTATACAACCCGTATTTATAATCTCTGTAGTAGTATTCTTTTATAGTTAAATAATTATATCTATCTAAAATATTTTTTGTGAATCCTCTTTGTACAGGATCATTAACGTTAGACCAGTAACCGTGGTGAACATAGACGCCTCCTCTGAATCTATTTAGATGTTGTTCGATTGTTCCCGGTTTATAAGTGGCGCTTGAGGACTGTACAGCGCTTTGTTTGTTCAACAGAAAAATATTAGGCGTGTGAGTATAAATAATCGAATTAACAGGTAGCAATTGCGCGAACTCCACCGCGTGCCTGTGATCATTTCTTGCCGCCCATGCTTCTTCACCTTCTGCTTTAATAAAAGGTAAAAACCAGGTAAAATTAAATAAAATGAGCAATATTAAGATTGTTTTAATCGGTTTTATTTTATGTTCTAAAAAGTTTGAAATCGAAGAAATTCCTATACCAATAAAAATCGAAATAGGAACATACGACAATATTGAAAAACGGACATCCTGACCAAATCTATAACTTCCGGCGTAGAAGAATAAAAATATACCCCAGAAAGTCAAAAACCAGACTAATAATACTAATTTATCTTTGAATCGTTCTTTTATTTTATAAGAAAATAATCCTATAAGTCCGAGTACGGAAAATATCAGAGGGAAATGCCTGTTGTTAAGATAGAAAGCTGAATTGGTTGAGAGATTATAAGGAAAATAAGCCAGCGAGATCTTTGAACCCTGTGCTCCCCAGTTTTGTCCTCTTACCGAGTATAGATGCAGCAATATTGCTGTGGATAAAAAGAGAAAAAGAATTCCGAAAGCGTAGAGCTCTTTTCTCTTAAATACGCGGGGTTCTTTAATTAAGTATATTAAACCGACGAGGGGGGCCACCAGGTAACTTTCTGTCCTGAAACTTAAAGAAAACGCTAGGGAAGTTACAACAAAGAAGAGATTAGCAGGCTTTTTATATTTTATGTATAAAAGCGAAGCCAATACCGCTAAACTTGTGAAAAAGGCTGTCGATGGTTCGACAGCACAGGTGTTGGACCATTGAAGATTAATCGGAATAATTATATATGATAAACATGCCATGAAACTCGCAAATATATCTTTGAAAAGTAGAAAAGAAATTAAAAATATTACGATTACCATTAACCCGAAGATAATATTGTTTAAAATGAAGGTAAATAGTTCATTTGTGCCTAATGTCCTGAATATTACACTTATTAAATAAGGATAAGCGGGAGGTTGCTTATTATATTCTTCTTCTACAATTTGTAATTCGTTGTTCTCGTAATAACCTTCGTTACTCATCACAGCCTTTTTGTTATAAGCTATGTTCTGGGCTATATCGTTGTAAATGTCTTCGTCGTAATATAATCTGTGGATTCTGGGGGATAAGAAAGAAGTCGAGAATATACCGAGTATCGCGATGAGAATTAAAAGGAGTAAATGCTTATTTTGTATTTCCGAAAAGATTTTTTTTATGTATTTGAAACTAAATATAAGCGCGATAATTAAGAGGAAAAAGTTGATTTCCAAGAGATAAACATAATACGAGGATAAAAACGAGTGGAGTTTATTCGCTATCATTTAAAGAAAATTCCTCCTTATTGAAAATATAAATATTTTATAAAACTAAAAACATATCGAAAAAATACCCTGTGCATTTCTATATGTGATTCGCCATATTTTCTTCTGTATTCATGGGCGGGTACTTCATCCATTATATAGCCTTTTTTAAGTGTTTTTATAATCATTTCCTGTTCTATAGTCGTAATGTTTTCGCGTAGATCGAGATCCTTTAATACTGCACCCCTTATAGCCCTGAATCCGTTCTGGCTATCACTTAATCTTACTTTAAATTTGTTGTTAATACAAAAAGTAATGAACGAACTTCCCGTAAGCCTCATAAATTCATCGAATCCTCCATGCAGTTCACTGGAACCACCGAATAATCTTGAACCCGTGACATGATCGGCTTTTCCCTCTTGAATCGGTTTTATTAGTTCCGGTATATCGTCCGGATCGTGAGAACAATCCGCGTCGATAAAAACCACAATATCTTCGTCTGAGACATGTTCCTTGGCAGTTCTTATAGCGGCACCTTTGCCTTTACCTTTCTGTAAAATGACTTCAGCGTTTAGTTTTTCGGAGATTTCTCTTGTTTTATCTTTTGAATATCCGTCGATAACAACAACTCTTTCTGCGTATTTCTTACAACCCTCTATTATTTCTCCGATAGATTTTTCTTCATCTTTTGCAGGTATTATCACACATAGATTTTTAATCGGCGCCATTATGTTTTCTCCTTTATAAATAAATTGCTTAAAATATTTTGATAAGCCTCGCAGGGTGTCCAGCAATGAGGACACTTACCGTTTTCTATTTTTTTATTCAAAAGTACAGAAATTTCACTTGTAAGTATTTTTAAAAGGTCATAGTCGTTATCTCTTAGATTTCCTAAAAGAACATTAAAACCGGTACATGGATAAACATTTCCCATAGGATCTATAAAACAAGATATTTTACCTGATTTGCAATTAAAGGGGGTCCGGTTAGTGAGCAAATAGTTCTTAATGTTTTTCATATAAGTGTATTCTAATAAAGATATTGGATTATAGAATTTAAATCCTTTTTTCTTAATAAAATCATCTATAAGACCTATAATCTTTTTTGTATCAACATCCATAGGTTCATTAGAGTATAAATTTTCCGAATAATGATAAATATTTAAATGTATATCCGAATATTTTAGGTCGGGAATATAATCTTTTAATTCTTCTATGAAATTTCCGAAGTGATTTATATTAAACGGAGACAATGTGCATCCTAAATATACTTTGAGGTGTTTGTTTTTTTTTAATTCTTTATAAGTTTCGATACATAGGTCGAAAGATTTTTCATTGCCTCTTATTTCGTTATGGGTGTCTTTTATTCCGTCGATACTAACAGTTATAACTAAATTGTTGAAATCTAAAGATGTTATTTCTTCCGTAATTTCTACGATTCTGTCGGTTAAGAATCCGTTGGTGGGATAATGTAACATAACTAAATTACTGACATTCTTTTTTATACTTTTTGTTATATCCGTTAAATCCTTCCTTAAGAAAATTTCTCCCCCGGTTATATCTATCCAGTTAAAAAAATTATTAATATGAAAAAACTTATCTATTTCTTCGGCGGATAATTCATCAGTTGGTTTTTTCTGCCAGATTTGGCATGTTTTGCATCGAAGATTACATTTGTATGTAATCGCGAAGGTCAGTTTATATGGGTGTTTTAATTTATTTTGGGACGATAATAATATATTTTTTGAAAAGACCGAATAATTTTTTATCTTTTTTGGTGAACTCATCTTTCTTTTGGTCCTGTTATTTTATACAATCCATATTTATGATTTTTATAATAGTATTCTTTAATTATCTTGTAATCGTATCTTTCTAAAATATTGGTGGTAAATTGTCTTTGTAAGTCGCTGTAAGGCACGTTAGACCAGTAATTGTAATGTAGATATACACCTCCTTTAAATCTACCCTGATGTTGTTTGATTGTTCCCGGTTCGTAAGTTTCAGCCGAAGTCTGAATCGCGCTTTTTTTATTTATCAAGAACATATTCGGGTTGTGAGTGTAAATTATCGAATTCGGAGGTAATAATTTTACAAATTCCATAGCGTATTTACGATCCATCCTGCAGAGTTCGCTTTCGCCTTTAGTTTTCGACCTTATGAAGGGCAGAAACCAGCTGGAAGTAAATAAAATGAGCAATATCAGAATTATTTTGATCGATTTTATTTTCGCATTTAAAAGATTACTGAGAGAAGCGATTCCGAGTCCAGTAAAAATAGCAAGCGGAACATAAGATAGTAGAGAGAAACGGATACTTAACCCCTCGCTGAATCTATAACTTCCCGCGTAGAAGAATAAAAAAACTCCCCAGAAAGTCAAAAACCAGATTAATAATATTAATTTCTCTTTGAACCGTTCGTTTATTTTATAAGAGAATAATCCTAAAGTTGCGAATATTGAAAATATCAGAGGGAAACATCTGTTGTTAAGATAGAAAGCTAAATTGGTGAAGGAATTATAAGGAAAATAAGCCAGAGAAATCTTCTGTCCACCCTCTGCTCCCCAGCTCATTCCTCTTGCCGAATATATATGCAGCAATAGGGCCGTGGATAAAAATAGAAAAAGAATTCCGAAAGCGTAAAGCTCTTTTCTTTTAAATACGCGTGGTTCTTTAATTAAGAATATTAGAAAGACGAGGGGAGCCACCAAGAAACTTTCTGTTCTAAAACTTAAGGAAAACGCCAAACAGGCTATAAAAAATAAAAGGTTAATAGGTTTTTTATATCTCAGATATAAAAGTGAAGAGAGAATAGTTAAACTTGTAAAAAATGCCGTTGATGGTTCTGCGGCACAAGTATTAAACCATTGAAGATTAACGGGAATAACTATATATGATAAGCACGCCATTAAACTCGCAAATATATCTTTAAAAAGTAGAAAAGAAATTAAAAATATTACGATTATCATTAATCCGAAAATAATATTGTTTAAAATGAAGGTAAATAGTTCGTTTGTGCCTAATGTCCTGAATATGACACTTATTAAATAAGGATAAGCTGGAGGTTGTTTGTTGTATTCTTCTGCTATGATTTGTAATTCGTTGTTCTCGTAATAACCTTCGTTACACATAACAGCCTTTTTTTGATGGGCTATGTTCTGAGCTATGCTGTTGTAAATATCTTCATCGTAAAATATTCTGTGAGTTTTTGGAGCCACAAACGCTGTTGCAGATACCCCGAGTACCGAAATTGATAATAAGAGAATTAAGTACTTATTCTCGATTTCCGCAAAGATTTTTTTTATGTATTTGAAACTGAATATAAACGCGATAATTAAGAGGGAAAAGTTGATTTCCAGGATATAGACGTAATACCAGGATAAAAATAAGTTTAGTTTAGTCGCTGCCATCCTTTTATTATAATAATCACGGAGAGCTTAAGTTTTACTGAGTAAGTAATTTTCCAATATCAGATATTTTGCTTCCGTTCTCGAGAAGGTACTTAGAGCATCTTCCGGGGAACAGACAAGCGGCTCGCCGTGTAAATTAAAGCTTGTATTAAGTAAAATTCCGATACCGGAAAGCTTTTTATATTCCAATAATAGCCTTGCGTATCTTGAATCATAATCGCTTATAATCTGTGGTCTGCAGGAGCCATCGATGTTAATTACGCCTTTCACTAATTTTTGCTTATCTTTTTTTACCATATATCCCATCGTCATGAACTTGTTGGGTGTGCCCTTTAAATCTTCTAAAACTTCTTTTGCATCCTCTAAAAGCATTGTCGGACAAAATGGTTGGTACCAAACTCTTTTCTTTTGTACCAAGTTTAATTCGTTTTTTATATCTTCAGAGTGAGCCGGAGCTAATATGCTTCTATTCCCGAGTGCTCTCGGACCGTATTCCGTTCTTCCCCGGAACCATAAGACAATATTTCCTTCAGAGATCATTTTTGCCACTTCTTTTTCGATTTCTTTTACATATTTGTACTGTATATTTTTCATTTGATTTTTTTCTAGAGCTTCTTTCATATAATCATTTGAAAATTGTGGGCCGAAATATACGTCTTCGAAATTGTACTCGGAGGTACCATTTAGTTCATAATTGGCCACCATAGCACTTCCCATCGCAAGACCACCATCACCCATGTGAGGAAAAACATAGACATCGTTCACTTCGGGTAAGTTTTTAATGAGCATATTTACTTTTATATTTGAACATGTTCCTCCTGAAAGGCATATATTATTTAAACCTGTCTCTTTAATGGCATTTCTAATCAACTGGGTAATTTTTATTTCCAGAGTTCGTTGTGCCATAAAAGCGAACTGTTCTGAAGGATATTTCCAGAGGATTTTTTTCAACTCTTTTAATGCTTTCAGGGTGCCGTATTTTGTTTTTACATCCAATCCGTCGACGGTAAAGAAATCCAGAAGAGGATTTTCATCGTCTTTTATTTTTAGAGCGTAATTAGCCAGTGCCATCACTTTGCCTTCGTCTTCCAATTCCCTCATATTTAGAAGGTTGGTTACATGTTCGAAAAATATGCCGAAAGAGGTTCTACCTGAAATGGTTTTTATTCTTTCTAACTTATCATTTTCGAACGTGTTTATCGTTCCCGATAAGGTGTCTCCAATACCGTCGATTGTGATAACCAGGGCATCTTTAAAACCGCTTGTAAAAGCAGCGCTCGCGGCGTGGCACAGGTGATGGTCATGCATTAATAATTTATAATTCTTGAAACCTAAATTTTTTAATTTTTTGTTTAATAGAAATTTACTTATATTTCTCGATAGCGGATCTAATTGTAACTCGGTTACCTTGTATTTAAAACCCCGTTTGAAAGAATCTAGACTGGAATAATCCTTTTTTCTCCTCCGTAATAAATAGTAGTTTTCTTTTAGAAAAGGAAATATCCTCCACAGAGTTTTGGCGAATTCCGAAGTCGAAAAGGCTATTATACCAACGTCTTCTTTTTTGAGTCCCAAGTAATTCAAAGAATATTCTATAGATTTTTGAGGGAAAGATATATCTAATTTTCTTCTGGATAGCCTTTCTTCGTTTATGGCGAAGAGAATTTTGTTATCTTTTAATATTGATATTCCGGAATCGTGACCATCCCATATTCCTAAAATAAACATCGTGTATTTCCCTTCTTATTATATATTAATAAGCCGATTTGAAAAAGTTCTAATTCCATCTTTCCGATAAGTAGAATAATCGTTTTTGCTTGAATGTCAAGAGGAGTGACGTAATTTCTTCTGCAAGTAATAAAAAAAGGGATAAATATTGCACTTGGAGTTAATTTATCCTAGTATGACGTAGACTTCTATCATCTTTTTCCTTATCTAAATATTAGGTTGCATAGCCCGGATTCTCCCTTTTTGCTTTATTAAAAAAGGTTTATCCTGTTTATTTTAAATAAGAACTATCTATTTTATTTTTTATTTTTCTAAATAATATACGCAGGCCTTATCATCCATTGTATGATAAGGAAATATGGGAATGGATTGCTTGATTTTATTTATTCTGGAATTATAATAAAAGATAGTTTAAGTATGGAGTCCGTATGGTAGGACGAGGTAAGCAGTTGCATCAATAATCGGTTTCCGCGTAATATCGAAACAGGGTTATACATCTTAGTAGGACAAAAGTAATAAGTAAAACAGTGAAAACGAAAGTGATAACTAATAGAGAGGGGGTCGATTGAGAGGGACAAGGTAGTATCAACAAGGAAGTGTTGAAGGTATTAAGTGCTAAGATTAAGGGGGTGTTATTGCTATTAAGCGTTATTATCAAATTCGAATTTAAAAATCGTTTACTTCCCTTTCTTAATTCTTATTCAACACTGGAGTTTTCCTGATGTCGGATAAGAACAAATTTGTCTAAATGTTCCTTCCTTTCGGATGCGGCATAGAAAGGAAGGGTCATATAAATATAGTAATTTTTAAATTTTAGTAACAACAAGAAAAAAAATCAAAAAGAAAGGAGAGTAAAATGAAATTTAAAAGTCTTATAATAGTAATCGGAATTATAGTTTTAGCTACGGCTATAATATTTTCTATGGGATGTCAAAATCAACCAACGGGTCCGGAAGATATAACCAAAATGGGGGTCGGGAATCTTCCGCAGAGTAGCAAAACCCGCGCCAGTTTTCTAGGCAATATAATCTCCGGTAGTAATGCTCCTTCAAGTTTTACCAGATACTGGAATCAGGTCACACCTGAGAATTCTGGTAAGTGGGGTTCGTGTGAGGGAAGCCGGGATCAGTATAATTGGTCTCAGTTAGATGCCGCGTACAATTTTGCAAGAAGTAACGGTTATAAGTTTAAAGCACATTGTCTTGTTTGGGGGCAGCAGGAACCCGGCTGGGTAAGCGGTCTTTCCCAGAGTGAACAGAGGGCGGAAGTAGAAGAATGGATAAGAGATTTCGGCAAAAGATATTCGCCTGATTTGGTAGATGTTGTTAATGAACCTTTACATGCTAAACCTTCTTATAGAAATGCATTGGGAGGCGACGGCTCTACGGGATGGGATTGGGTTGTTGAGGCTTTCAGGTTAGCCAACCAGTATGTTAGCGGTACAAAAATTTTAAACGAGTATGATATTTTAAACGGGAGTTCCAATCCTAGTCAACTTATTACGATTGCCAATGCAGTGAAGAATGCTGGTATGAGTCTGTCTATCGGTTGTCAGGCTCACAGTATCGAAAATGTATCCGCAAATGATTTAAGGTCCCGTCTAAATCAAATAAGGAACGCTGGATATACCGTTTATGTATCAGAGCTGGAAATACGAGGCGGTGACAGCGAGCAGTTGCGAATATATCAGGATCTATTTCCTATTATATGGGAGAATAGTGCAGGTGTTACTCTATGGGGATATATACAGGGACAGATGTGGCGCGGTGAAGCCTACTTGGTCAGTTCCAGTGGTTCTCACCGTCCTGCAATGGATTGGTTAATGCAGAATTATGGAAATGGCGGCGGTGGCTCAACGACCACTACGACCAGCGGAGGATATACTACAACAACCAGCGGAGGATATACAACGACAACAACCAGTGGAGGCGGCGGCGGATCGAATAGTATAGTCGTAAGGGCGCGCGGTACAGGCGGTGGTGAACATATCTATGTGACAGTAGGTGGCAGTCAGGTTGGCAGTTGGACCGTATCAACAAGTTACCAGAATTACTCTGCTTCTACTAATAATACAGGCGACATAAACGTTTGTTTTGATAATGATGACGGAGAGAATATGGATGTACAGATAGATTACATCACGGTTAACGGTTCGACCCGTCAGGCAGAAGACCAGAGCTATAATACAGGAGTATGGCAGAATAATGAATGCGGCGGTGGCGATGGCATGAGCGAGTGGCTGCACTGCGAAGGTTGTATAGGATTTGGCAGTGTTTCAGGTGGCGGTGGTGCAACGACAACCGCGGCAAGTACGACGACCACAGCCAGCAGCTGGTGGGGTGGTGGCAGCTGGTGGGGTAGCACAACGACAACCAGCGGCGGTTATACAACAACAACAACAACAACAACAACAACGGCAGCTACAACAACCACGACCAGCGGCAGCAGCTGGTGGGGTGGCGGCAGCTGGTGGTAAGGATATTAATTAAATAGAATTATATGAAATCTAAATTTATAATCGTTTTTAAAACTGAAAATTTACTCCCAAAAGGTAAAAATAAGTTTATATTAGGTGGACCTTCCTTTCGAATGCAATATGTGGCACTTGATGAGAGGAAAGAATATAAACAAGGAAGGAAGGAAAGAAGGAAAAAAAGAAGGGTGGTAGATAAATACAAATAGTTTTAACAATAAAAGATAAAGATCGAGGAGAAGGAAATGAATTTTAAACGTTTTATGGTGATTTCTGGAGTTTTAATTTTAGCTATAGTTGTCGGACTTTTTTGGGGATGTGAAAAAGTAGCTCCCACTGCACCCCAAACAGGTGTCAGCCTCGTTTCTTATAAAACCAGAGCAGCGGTAGGTTTTGGTGCGAGTGCGACAGGTGGATCCGGTGGAACTACAGTTACGGTCTCGAACGCTTCTTCTTTTTTAGATTATATTGGAAGAAGCGGGAGTTATATTATACGGGTGAATGGTACTATAAGCCTATCGGGGATGAATGATGTTGCCTCTAGTAAAACCATTGAAGGCGTGGGTACGAGCGGAAAGATAACCGGCGGCGGCCTTGATATAGACGGAGTTTCAAATGTGATTATAAGGAATATCGCATTTTCCAACTGGGACGATGATGCGATTAACGTGCAGGATGGATCGACGAATATCTGGATCGACCATTGCGAATTTTCTAACGGATATGACGGATGCGTCGATATAAAAAGAGGTTCCGATTATATAACAGTTTCCTGGAATCACTTTTATAACCATGAAAAAACTTGCCTGTTAGGCCACAGCGACGATAATGGATCTCAGGATATAGGTCATTTGCGGGTAACGTATCATCATAATTACTTTGATGGTACCGATACCCGTCACCCAAGGGTTAGGTTCTCCGCTCTTTGCCATGTATACAATAACTATTACAGGAACAACGAATATGGTATAGCTTCTACATGTGATGGGGAAGTCTTAGTCGAGAATAACTACTTCGAGAACTGTGATGATCCGACATTGGTTGGTTATGCAAGTTCTCCGGAGGGAGATCTGGTTGAGAGAGGTAATGTTTATAGCAATTGCGAAAACGGTCCGGAAACGAGAGGATCGGTGCCATCACCATCGTATTCCTACTCGTTAGACAATGCATCATCGATACCTAGTATCGTTAGCTCCGGCGCAGGTCTGGACGGTGGCGGCGGCGGTAGCACTACAACCACTACAACGACCAGCGGTGGATCGACGACGACCACAACCAGCGGCGGCGGCTCAAACAGTATAGTCGTAAGAGCCCGCGGTACAGGTGGTGGTGAACACATCTACGTGACAGTAGGTGGCAGTCAGATTGGTAATTTTAACTTAACAACAAGTTACCAGAACTATTCTGCATCTACAAACAATACCGGCGACATAAATGTTTGTTTCGATAATGATGACGGAGAGAACATGGATGTGCAGATAGATTATATCACGGTTAACGGTTCGACCCGTCAGGCGGAAGACCAGAGCTCTAATACAGGTGTCTGGCAGGATGGTTCCTGCGGCGGTTCAAACAGCGAGTGGCTGCACTGCGAAGGTTGTATAGGATTTGGCAGTGTTTCCGGCGGTGGCACAACGACCACTACAACCAGCGGCGGCTCAACTACCACAACGACTGCAGCTGCAACAACGACGACCACAACCAGCGGCGGCGGCTCAAACAGTATAGTCGTAAGAGCCCGCGGTACAGGCGGTGGAGAGCACATCTACGTGACAGTAGGCGGAAGTCAGATTGGTAATTTCAATTTGACTACAAGTTATCAGAATTACTCTGCGTCTACAAACAATACCGGCGACATAAATGTTTGTTTTGATAATGATGACGGAGAGAACATGGACGTACAGATAGATTATATCACTGTTAACGGTTCGACACGTCAGGCGGAAGACCAGAGCTCTAATACAGGTGTTTGGCAGGATGGTTCCTGCGGCGGTTCAAACAGCGAGTGGCTGCATTGCGAAGGTTGTATAGGATTTGGCAGTGTTTCAGGTGGAGGCACAACAACCACTACAACCAGCGGCGGCTCAACTACCACAACAACTGCAGCTGCAACAACGACGACCGGCGGCGGCGGATCAAACAGTATAGTCGTAAGAGCCCGCGGTACAGGCGGTGGAGAACACATCTACGTGACAGTAGGCGGAAGTCAGATTGGTGATTTTAACTTAACAACAAGTTACCAGAACTATTCTGCATCTACAAACAATACCGGTGACATAAACGTTTGTTTCGATAATGATGACGGAGAGAACATGGATGTACAGATAGATTATATCACGGT
>Ga0315544_1000674_pt1 | contig 30286 bp, 31 predicted proteins | sample SalMarSW160130MG_2_FD_202543 | JGI IMG/M metagenome (GOLD analysis project Ga0315544, IMG submission 202543) | Salt marsh sediment microbial communities from the Plum Island Ecosystem LTER, Massachusetts, United States - Salt Marsh Sediment SW1601-130 ... | reverse complement strand
AAGGCGGGACCGAGTTTCAACCCGCAGGCATACTCAAGTATGTCGAGGACTTGAAACGAGGGCCTAACACAGAGATTGTGGAAAAAGACTTTTTTGAGATAGCTTCTACTCTCATTCAATACTATATAAGATGCTCATTGATAAGAACTTTCATTGCGCCCTGGCAAGATGTAGTTATCAAGGAAAGAGCCTCTGAAATACATCTATTTATTTCTGAGTACTGGAGAAGCTTCATCTTTCCTATCGCTTCCATTATTTTTTTCTCGGCTCCTATGAAATTCATCGATTTTTCAATATGTTGTGCTATTCTTATCTCACCAACCAAAGATTCCAAAAATGATGTCATCAATATTTCAGCACCATTAAGTTCTTTACCCTCGAGAGTTATCATTTTTGACACAAGCGCAGAAGCAATGAGCAGTTCTGATTTTATTCTTTCGGAGTACTGATAAACTAAAATTGCTTTTCTAGTATCCATTTGTCCCGATCCTTCTTAATTCATGGTTTCATTTTCCTTTTTGCTTCAATTCCTTCGGCGAAGGCTCTTCGCTATCGTATACCTCAACATAGGCGTTGTGTGTGATGCATCCTTTTTCCCAGTGTTTCCTTACTTTCTTGCCGATAAATGATTCCGGATATTTGCGCCCGATGTTGCATCCGGGACAGACCTTGCTCCACCACGCCAGTACTTTTTTCATTTTCATTTTTTTACTCCTTTCGGAGAGTTTCCTTGAATTTATGAAATTGGGCATGCGCATATATAACCTGATATCCCAAGTTCGATCTTATTACCCTAATTGAGCGAAAGTCGAGGATGCGCCCCCGGTGAAATAGGCTTCGCATTTCACAGGGCAGGCAGATCCCCCCGACAACGGGATCTTCGTTTCACTACGAGACGCGTCAAGGGTGAAGAGCACCAGGAAAAAGTCAAGTATTTTTTTCTTTTTTTTTAAAGACAACACTCCCCCCTTCCGATCCATGTCGATTTTTTAGAAAAATATAATAAGCAAGACTCAGTCGTCACAATTATAGCTTTTATAGTTCAGTGTTACAGATGGTAAACCCTGCCCAATATGCCCGAATTTGGCAGGCTGGTATGACTAGATCTCTATATTAACTTTCGGATCAGAGCACCTTTGAGCCATAAATAAATCTTCGGACGGACAGGGTTGGCATTCTTCACCGAGCCGTCGATGACATTCACCTTAATAAAAGCACCGCGACAAGCCGTAGTGAGCCATCCTGTCCACCAGAACTTCAAAAACCTTTAACTGCAAATATTAAGCCCAGCTTGAGTTATTTTATAGGGCAAGTTTTATTTTATATAACTGCTGAACGATATTCCTCCATTGTCCCAAAGGCATGTTCTTGTCAAAGGCTACTTCCAATGCTCCTGATTTTCTCCATTTTTCATGCAGATTGGGCCAATTCATCAAATAGTAATCGGCCCGCTCCTGCAGTTTTGCTTCTGGCTCACGCAGTCGAGGCGGAAGATAAATTTGTGATGTTCGCATCAAACACATTGCTATGCGTAGAAAGCGCCGGCCCATACCGAAATCAGCATGTTGACCAGCGGCTTCACGCCGTTTGTAGTCGGCCATCAACTCCTGTGGGCCATGTAAACCTAAATGTGAAGCCGATTGAACCACATAGTTTTTCAGAATACGATTGCAGCGCTTTGAAACTTTACCACTATAGCTTTCGCCCTGCGGGCCGCCGGTTTGTTTAACACGAGGGATAATACCGGTATATGAAACCAAATTGTTTAAGGGCGCTTGTTCATAAGGGTTGCCGATTTCTGAAGTTACTCCGGAAGCTAAAACGATACCAATACCACGAAAGCTGGTGAGAAATGCACCCTGTGTTTGTGCTAACCCCACGGCCATTTCCTTTTCCAGCTGGTCAATGTTATCTTGTAAGCAACTGAAATGTTTGACATGTTGCGCCAGAGAAAACTGCAACGTCGCTATATATTCTTGCGGTGGTTTGAGCACTTGGGCTGCATATTGCTGAAGCTTGGCAGCAGTGAGCTCAGGATTCTTTGCCCCCAGTTTTCTGAGACCTTTTATCAGCGTTGATCGTTTGCGTCGGCGAATTTGCGGCGTACTGAAACGAGCTTGCATCAACCATAATGAACTCTTTGAAAATGGTGAAATTCCGCTTTTTTCTTCGTCCAAATAACCAGGAAAAAGACGATCTACAACACCATGAATTCTATTGCGCACTTCGGTGGTCAGCTTAACAAGCTTTTGCCGGTGACGCACAACAGTACGCAGGTTCCAATAAATGCCACTTTGGGCCGGACAACTGTTGGCCCTTCGATTAAGCAGCATGCTGGCGATACCCATTAAGTCCAGACGATCGGTGCTGGCTTGCAAATTGGCCCGTTGTTTTTTGGCGTCATGGGCGTTGACACCAGCCACCAGCCATCCCTGGGAACGTAATGTCGTAACAAAATTGGCGGCAAAGGAACCAACATCTTCTCCGCCAAAAAAGACGTGCCTCTTACTGATTCCACGGCTTTTACATGAACGGATGACTTGATCAGTCAGATAATCCACGCCCAGCGGTGAATTTTTGACTGAAAAGGGTTTCCGAACAATACTCCCATGGCCGTTGCAAAACATTACCACATGATCAGTTTTTGCATAGTCGATTGGTACGCACATCACTTTTGCGCTGTTCCCAGCTTCCTCAAAAAGGGTAAGTAGTTCTTGACTTTGGTTCTGATAAATGTTTCGTTTTTTCATAGTGAAGCTCCTTTTGTTTATGCAGCTGCTTCATTGCAGACTGCTCTTTAATGATACCACCGACTTGATCGGATGGTTCTTAAAACAGGGGGAGCTTCACCCCTTTTATTGAAAAAGGTCGTTCTCCAGTTGTCTTTAAAAATAATTCATCGCGTCCCGAGTTATCGAGTTGGGCAGGCGAGCGAGCTCACCTATAAGGCTCGCTCGCCTGCCCAACATCTATCTCTCGGAAAGGTACCAGCCGTAGTAAGCTACTGCGAGCTTTTGACAACAAAGAAGATGGCGTATCATCGGCTTTCCCGCAGGGCAAACAAAATGAAAATTTGATTCAGAAGTTTATAACGCACGTATACACTAATTATAACATGCTAACTTGATCGTATGTTATGTTCTGAAATATTAAACAATAATTAGCTTTTTTCATTTTGTTTACGCTCAATTAGGGTTTGAATAAGCAGAGCGCTATAGAGGGTGTTTATATTTTGGGGAATGGGTATCATTGTGACATAACAGCTTTCTATATAACATCTTTATTGTGGAGTTATGTAGGTAGAAAATACATACAATGCCGTTTTTTTCTTGTCGATTGATATTTTTTTCGAATATTATGCAGAAAACAATAGAATAACTGGTTAGACGATACGAGTTAGCTGATAATGCTTACAGAACGATTCAGACAACTTCGAAAAGATGCTTTATCTGGTCTGTTCGACAAAAAAAAGGTCAGCAAAATTTGGCGAAAGATTGTCCGAGGGCAACTTCGTTCGCTTGATTTTAAAGATTTATATGACCACTATGATTTCAATTACAACATTGAGGAGCGCGCCAATGCAATACGTCATGAACTACTTAATGGTACATATCGGGTATCGCTACCGCTGATCTATAAACTTGAGAAAAAGTTTGGAGTATGCAGGCATATAGTAATTCCACAACCTACCGACGCACTTGTTTTGCAAGTCCTTGTCGAACATGTTGCAGATCAAATTATTGAACATCAACCTTCAGAGAACGCATTTTATTCCCGTGATAAGCATAACGTTGCAAAACCACATGAAGCCGCAGATTATGGTACTAATTTTCGCAAGCAGTGGAAAAAATTGCAAAAGGAAATATACCGTTTTAATGAAGAAAAAGAGCTTTTAATCGTAACAGACCTTACGAACTACTACGATAGCATCGGCATAGATGAGCTAAAAAAGGCTTTCCTGGGATATGTTAAGGCAAATGAAGTTTTAGTAGACCTTCTGTTTCGTGTTATAGAGGAGATTTCATGGAAGCCTGACTATGAAGTGGTATAGTTAAAGTGGACACCTTGAAAAGCATGTTATAAGAATCAGATTCAAGGAGGTGTCCAATGACCCAAAAACGAAAGCACTATTCAAAACAATTCAAGATCGATGCGGTTAAACTGGTAACCGAACAAGGATACAAGGCATCAGAAGCCGCGCGTAACCTTGGGATCCACCATAGCTCTTTGAGACGCTGGAAAAAACAGCTTGAAACCGTCGGCAACCAATCTTTTCCAGGGAAAGGGCATATGACCTCTGACAAAGAGGAATTATACCGGCTCCGTAAAGAGGTAAAAAAGCTTCGAATGGAGCGAGAAATCTTAAAAAAGGCAGCGGCCTTCTTTGCCAACGAGCCGAAATAAGATACGGCATTATCCGGCAGCAACAGAAGGCCTATCCCGTAACCGTTTTGTGCCGTGTTATGGGAGTCAGCCGGAGCGGGTATTATAAGTACCTTAAAAGAGAGCATGAGGATAAAATGAATCCGGATTTTGAGTTAGTTGCCAAAGTTCGTCAAATACATTCCGATACCAGAGGCAGCTACGGTTCACGACGAATGAGCGGCCAGCTTCGGGACGATGGCTACGATATTGGTCGATACCGTGCCCGGAACCTGATGAAAAAGGCCGGTGTATCCGTAAAACGTCGCAAGAAATTTAAAAGAACCACTGATAGTAATCACAAGCTGCCGATCGCTCCAAATCTTTTGAATCGTCAATTTGAAGTCGAGCGACCCGATGCTGTCTGGTGTACCGATATAACCTATTTATGGACCCTTCAGGGCTGGTTATATCTGGCTGTTGTCCTGGACTTGTACTCACGTAAAATAGTAGGCTGGGCTATGAGCAATCGCTTGAAGGCTCCCCTGGTAAAGGAAGCCCTATCGATGGCTTACTGGCGCCGAAAGCCCGAAAAAGGTTTAATTCATCACTCCGATCGTGGGAGTCAATACGCCGGTAGCGAATACCAAAAACTGTTAGAACAATACGGCATGATTTGCAGCATGAGCCGAAAGGGCGATTGCTGGGACAATGCCGTGGTGGAAAGTTTTTTCCACTCCCTTAAAACCGAATGGATCGCTGATATCATTTATAGAACCAGGGACAATGCCAGGAGTGACGTAATCAGGTATATTGAAATGTTTTATAACAGTCACCGTCTCCACTCGTTTCTGGGATATAAAAACCCAAATGTTTTTGAAAATAATTTTTCTTTGGCAAAAGTCGCTTAACCGGGTGTCCGTTTTTACTTGACCAGATCACTATTTACCCTATAGTGGCCGAGGCCTACCCACTTCAAATTTAGAAGCGATCCGACTTTTGGCGCATTCTTTCCTGTTTGAAATTGATGAGGTCTTAGAGCAAAAAACAGATCATAACTTTACAAGATGGATGGATGATATTGTCATAGGTATAGATAGCCGCAAGGAGGGAATCGAATTAATCAGTTCCATTTCAGATATGCTCAAAAGCAGAGGTCTTTCATTGAATTTAGCAAAGACCTCTATCTATGACAGTAAAGAAGCTAATTATCATTTTCAGATTGAAGAAAACAAATATTTGGATTCTTTAGAAGGCCTCTCTAAAAAAGATAAAAATTATGCCCAAAAGACAACAGAACTTAGGCGCAATTTTAGAAATCATTTTAAGGATCAAGAGCCTAAATATTGGGATAAAATTGCAAAGCGCTATATTACTGCATTCGGCAAATCGGGGTCAAATAAATTATTAACGGATATCGTTGATGTATATATGAAATATCCCGTATTGCGACCTAACCTTTTAATTTATCTTTCAAAATTTGGGTATAGTAAAACAGCGGCAAATAAGGTTGAGGAAATTCTAGAAGGGATAGACATTTTTGATGATATATCGTTGTACCAAATATGTAATCTAATAACATTATGGGAAGTACCCATGAAAAAGGAGGCTACTGAATTTGTCAAGCGTATTGACTCACGTTTGGTTGGCACCTCTTTCAAAACTAAAAAACCGGCGGATTTCTACTCTGTTTTATGGTTCAAGACAAAATATGAAGAGCCTGAAGACCTGTTTAAATTCATAAAAAAATATCAAAACCTATGGCAAAGTTATTCCTTTCTGCGGAGGCAAGTTACAGCAACCCTGGCTAGACTTTTAGTAACCAAAGGCAAAGAAGTACATAATCTTCTTAATTTACAACTTTCGAGCGGTATTGCAGACACTGTTTCGCTTGCGAATCAAATATATAGCTTTTCAAGATTAGAAGAGCTTGACAGTAGGATGCGTTTTTATCTTTTTCCAAAGAACAAACAAAGACCATATCCGCTGCAAAAGTTTTTAGTGCTTTGCTCGGTTCTAAATTCGGCTCCAATACGGGAAGATAAATCGAATACTGAAATCATAAAGTCTCATATATTTGATCCATACTTCCGAAAATGGCTGGATCAACAATATAAAGTAAAATAGGTGGGATGCACGTCTAACCTTTCTGCTGCACTCTGACCTGTGTTCCGCTGCCGCTTCACACCGGCAGGTGAGCAGCCCGTTCGGGCAATAAAACAGAAGGAGATGATTGGTGAAATCGAAAGTGATATCTTTAAAATTTGTTTCGGCTACAGATGAACCGGTGGGATATTTGATGGTGGAAACGGATGACGAAAAATTTGCCAAGCAAACCGCCCGTCAATGGGGCGAGAGTAAACTGGACACGCCGTTCGAAAGAGTGGAGTTGCATCAAGGAATCTTGGATTCGCCCGATTTAAATTCAGACATTTTCAATGGAGTTCGGGTCTGGGAATTGCCATTTTGATTTGACTTTATATCCTCTCCCTATTCGGACCCCAACAAAGAAGATGAAACACATTACAGTCAATACTTACCGGAAGGACAAATATTACCCGCGCGTAGTGAGGGCGGTAGGAAAAATATTGGCTCGTGCAGACGTTGTTGCCCCCTCAGATATCCTTATCGAGATGGGCAATCTTTCCAAGAAAAATTATGAATCGTGGCGTAAAGGGCAAGTTCCTTATCTTGAACGAGTATTTGAAGGCAGTCTTTCAAAAGCCAACCGAATTCTTCGCATTATCGGCTTTCATACTCATGACCTTAACATGGTGCCGCGGCAGACGGCTTACCATCAGTGGAGGAATGGGAAAAATCGAATACTGAGATTCTCCAAATCAGGTGATCCGAATATAGAAAAGGCCTATTCCCGCCATTATATTTGGAACCAGTCGCAGGAAAAGAAATTGAAAGTTATCAATAAGGCCATGCCCGATCAATGCAGTGCAGTTGATCACCACAGCGGGCCTATTGAAAAGCAATAAAAAACATAATGTCAGTTGCCTTTGGGGACTTCTCTAAGTGGCCCCGTCAACCGACCTTGATCGTTCGGCTTGACAAAGACACTATAAATATGTACAATTGTACCCATGAAAATTATTGCAGATACAAATACGTTTATTGCTGTTGCTCTAAATGAACCAGAAAAAGATTTGATTATACGATTGACTGAAGACTGTGAATTGGTTGCGCCGGAGGTATTGCCTTTTGAAATTGGCAACGCGTTAACGGCAATGATGAAAAAAAGCGTGTTACAGGCAGATGAAGTCGCTTCATCCTGGGAAATCGTTCAGCATATCCCAGTAGATTTACGGCATATTGATATAAAATCTGCCTTAAAAATCGCGACAAAATTTAACATATATGCATATGATGCCTATTTTTTAGAATGTGCCGATAGCCTTCGAAGTCCTTTGCTTACCCTCGACCTTGGTATGAAAAGGATTGCCCGGGAAATAGGGATTACCATATTGGAGTGAATATCATGAAAGTTTATACATATTCTGAAGCAAGACAGCGGCTTTCCGATGTACTTAATATCGCCCGAACTGAAGAAGTTGTTATCAAAAGAAGAGGGGGGGAAACTTTTTCAATCATTTTTAGAAAAAGTGAAAAATCACCATTTGATGTTCCGGGCATTAAAACCAAGGCAACCACGAAAGACATTCTTGATGCGGTTAAAGAATCAAGAGAACGATTTGCCGAATAAGACATTCAAGATTGACGGGCAGGGGCGAGCGGCTTTGCTTTAAACAGTATCTTGGTCTTCGAATTGCCCTGCCTTTATTAGCGGCGCAATCCCTGCCCACAAATTAACTCTGCGTTATAACCTTTGATACCCTACTAAACTTCCAATATATTAAGTCTTTATTGTTTTTCAGATACCCATTCCATAGCAGAAAAATGTGAGGTTGTAAGAGATGGATGGTAGGACCGGAAGTTTGATTTTTGTCGGACAGTTGCTGGTCGGGAACAGAAAAAAGGCGGGTTCTATCATATTTCAGACATTGCTAATGGAGGGATAAATCTTTCCGGCCTGAACTCAGGTCTCAATAGACCCGCCTCAAGTAAATCCCGAACCGGCAGTGCAGGTATAGCAGTGATCCGCTGTAGCGATGAGGCTGTCCGGCTCCGGAGGCCCCGGCATTTCAGAAACATGGATTTTTCGTCCTCCCATGAAAAGGCCCCTGGCAAGATTAAAATCACAATCGTAAAGGTATCCGTCCCATGAAACAGAGACCATGGTGCGGCACATCACGCCTTCAACAGAGCAGGGGTTGAAGCCGGAAGAGAGCTTGGCCATATATTTTTCCAGGTTGCCCGATTTTATGAGCCACCGGCGATATCTTCCCAGAGGTACATTGGCAAAATTAAAGAGATGGTTGAAAACAATTCCCCATTTGTCCTTCAGTACCTGACGAAACCTCTTTTCCGCTTCAACCTGCACCGGCGGAAGAAATGCCCCGGTGGGGTTAGACACCAGATTGAGTCCTAAACCGGAACCCTTGTGTCCATACCCAAGGGCATTCAGCTTTTTCAGTGCATGGATGCTGACTTTAAAGATGCCGTCACTCCGCTGTGAATCTGTCTGGAGCTCGTTTAAAGAAGGAAAAGAGGCGACAATGATTACGCGATAAGATTTTAACAGCTCAAACAAATGGTCTCTTTTTCCGTCGTTCAAGGCCGACAGGTTTGAGCGCAGCATAAGCCGTGAGGCCAAAGGAGACATTTCTTGTATCAGCTTGCTGATATGGGGATTCAGTTCAGGCGCTCCACCGGTGATGTCTATGGTTTCAAATCGGCTTCGCCGGGCATAGAACACTATAGAGGTCTGACCACGGTAAGCTATTAAAAAGATAAATTATTTTATATTATTAGACACGATTTTTGGGCTTAGACCTATCTTTTTGTCACCAAAAATAGCTGTTTAAGGAGAATCTTTTCAATTGCCGCGTGCAAGACGACACTACATTCCAGGTTATATTTGGCATATTACCCATCGTTGTCATAAAAAAGAGTTTCTTTTGAAATTTGCAAAGGACCGACGACGGTGAATGTATTGGCTTTTCGAAGCAAAGAAAAGGTTTGGATTAACTATCTTAGGTTATATGATTACCTCAAACCACATCCATCTGCTTGTTATTGATGACGGTCCAAGTGATATGATCTCCAAATCAATGCAGTTGATTGCGGGGCGTACAGGCCAAGAGTACAATCAGCGCAAGCGTCGTAAAGGCGCATTTTGGGAAGACCGATACCATGCAACGGCTATAGAGGGCGATGATCACCTATTTCGCTGCATGGTTTACATTGATATGAATATGGTACTCACCGGCACTGTTTCTCATCCTTTTGAATGGGAATTTTGCGGATACAATGAAATTCAAAATCCAAGGAAAAGATATGCCTTAATCAATTATAAGAAATTAACTGAATTATTGCATAGTAGATCAATTGAGGATTTTAAAGATTTATACAATAGATGGATTGAAGAAACTCTCAGAATTAATCGTCATGTACGAGACAGCAAGTGGACCCAGAGTGTTGCTGTAGGCGGCAAAAAATTTGTTGAAATGACAAAAGACAGACTCGACTATCGTGCAGAAGGGCGAAAGGTTGTCAAATCGGGTGAAGATTACCAACTTTGTGAGCAACAGGCATCTTATATAGCCAATTCTGGCCATAAAAAGGTAACTCTAAGCGATGATAACACCTATTTATGGAACGTTTCTACTTTAAATTAAGATAGATAGCTTGGTCAGACCCCAATAGCTAATCTCCCCGGTCTGAATCCGAAGCTGTATTCCGAAAAATCCGGATCAAATATCGGAGTCAGGACCTGTGAAATCGCCTGTTGAATCAATCTGTCCTGTACGGTCGGTATCCCCAAGGGACGGGTTCCCCCCGTCGGTTTAGGTATTTCGACACGCAGGACCGGTAAAGGATCATAGGTTCCCTCCATTAACGATTCACGGATATTTTCCCATTTATCGCGAATAACATCAGGGAACTCCTTAATTGACAGACCGTCAACTCCGGCAACGCCCTTATTCGATCTTACCCGCTTCCACGCTAAGCGCATGTTTGGACGGGACAGTATCCGTTCCAATAGATGATCATTTGGGTCGGGCGGTTCTACAACGCGCCGCACGTTCACTCCTCTGGTCAGATTCTTCATGTCATACGAACCCATTGGGACCCTTCCCTGCTCTATGTTTGGCCCTTCACCATGTCCCGGACATTACTCCGGGCCTTGGGCTACTATGGCCGCAGTTTATCCCGCTCCAGGCGGGGCTGACTTCTGCCCGATCACCTTACAGGTTACCCCGTAAAGCGCGACCTTGGTTACCATGCGGCGATGGTATCCTGTATGGCTCCCTTTGTTTCTTAGCGTGACAGTGGGCGGATCGCTTTCCCAATAGTCACCGGGACTTGGCTTACCGGTCGCCCCATCCGGTCTTTTCACCGGATACCAGGCCATATATCTCCCAAACTCGCCAGGTCTGGCAGATCTCCCCGGATAAGAACGTGAACTTTTATTACACAACCGCAGCATTTACCCTATCTCCCGAACCCTGGGCTTCGTTATGTTGTGCTAACTTACCCGAAAACTGGGCCTTATATGCCATTTCTGTTCGTCGGCTCATAGCTTTGCACTCAGGGTTGCCGCTCCCTTTAGTCGCTTTCACCTGCGGCTCGCCTTACGCTTCGCTCCAGCCCTTCAGACCTCGCCTCGCGGCGACGCCCTTGCCTTCGGCTAATACTTGTGCTAATAAATCTAAAGACTTATTAACAGGATTCACGTATAGGGGACTTTCACCCCATTAGTTCACGCCCATGCCGGACGTACACAATCTCTTCCAGTGGAGCGCAAAAAACCGCGCCCGCTGAAAAGTACGTTCGCTCTCTAATGACAAATTCTGCGTCAATTACGATACTCGAAAAAAATCATATTGACTTATATCACCTCAAAGTTTATATTACGAAGTATCAACTATAGCGAAAAAAGGGGGATATAATATGAAGGCAACTGCAAAAGATCTTCGGTTCCGTTCAAAGGAGCTGCTTAATACGGTCAATAGAGGCGAGGAGGTCGTAATAACCTTCCGTGGCAAGCCCTGCGCCAAACTGGTACCCTATGGAGAAACAAAGGACCAAAATAGAAAGAGCGAATTGTTTGGAATCTGGAAAGATAACAATATTGTTCAAAACGTAAACGAATATGTCAGGGATTTGAGAAAAGGGAGATTCTAAATGCTTATCGATACTGATGTTCTTATTTGGTACATGAAGGGAAATAAAAAGGCCTATAATGCCATAGAGAATTCAGAAAATTTCTTTATCTCAGTTGTTACATATATGGAATTGGTTCAAGGAATGAGAAACAAAACTGAGCTAAATGCACTGCGAAAGGCGCTTTATGGTTGGAACGCTAAGATCCTATATATTTCAGAAGAGATTTCCGTTAAAGCCATGTTTTTTGTAGAACAACATTATTTAAGCCATTCCATCCAGTTGGCAGATTCTTTAATAGGTGCTACGGCCATTGCGTACGGGTTACCCATTCTAACGGGTAATGACAAACATTATAAAATCCTTAAGAACCTGCAATTAAAAAAATTCCGACCATAATCGCTAAAATATCGTAGCGAACAACCCAATGCACCGGATGCGGCAAAAGGCCGGGGCTTTTATTATCTACTGAATTTTGACACCTTTTTTCGTTTTTGCATAGTTCTGTGGCAGCCTTTTGCACTTGGTGATCGGGAGCGTGGGAAGCATGAGAAAATTTAGAGGACAAAAAAGATATTACAAAAAATTACTGAATAATGATTTAGATGTCTATTTCGACAATCTTGATTATAATTCATGGTTTAATTTTTGGCATGATCATCCAGATTGGTACGGGTATGGAAATATTTCGTGGAAACATCTCAGCCTACATTTGAAAGCCTTAATACGACGCTTCAATTATTTGAAAACAAAATTATCAAATAGATCAGAAGATTTTCAGATCTTTTGCATAATTGATATTAACGATTCAAGTCAAAACGCAGTCTATATTCATACAAAGAATCCTAATCAGGATAACTTTCCCGTACAGGTTGAGAAGCACGATGGCAATATAAGTATATCGGGTCAGCTAAGAGAATTATTAAAATCTTCAGGATATGATTGGTTTTTCTACAAATGGAATAGAGATGATGAAATAGTTACACTAATATATGTTTACGACAAGAATATGGGCCTATTAATCGATAAGAATTAAAAGGTTACGCTAACAACCGCCTGTAAAAGGACCGCAAAAGGCGGGCGACTGTGGCTTTTACGGTTTCATCATATAACTTTACATCTGCTGAGTCCGTGTTCCCTTTGCGGCCTGTAAGGCGGGGTTTGTTGGTTAGGCGGTCGTGTAGTCTCAGCAGTCGTCTATCCAAATCAACAGGGACAACAAGAAAGGAGCGAAAATGAACTGGTATATTCAAGTGTTGAAGAAATATGCTGTTTTCAACGGACGAGCACGACGCAAAGAGTATTGGTATTACTATCTATTTTACATGCTCATCTACATAGTGTTTATCATCATTGATGTCGTGACAGGCACTTTTAGTGCTGGCACTGGAATGGGGCTTCTGAGTGGAATATATACAATAGCGGTTTTAATCCCAAGTATAGCGGTGGGAGTTAGGAGACTCCACGACACTAGTCGCAGTGGTTGGTGGCTGTTGATCGGATTGATACCGATAATAGGTGCCATTGTACTCATTGTTTTCTTTGCGTCTGACAGCAAACCAGAAAAAAACCAATATGGACCAAATCCAAAGGCGGCTACAGCATAATAACCGCCTATCAAAACGCTTGAGACAGACTGGGCAAAGCCGTGCCTTTTTAAAAGGCAGTATTTATCCGACAGTGTTTACCTTTATCATAGTTCTCTGTTTATCTTTGCCCAGCCCCTCAGCTTTTATGCTTCGAATCAAATGAACGATCAAAAATATATAGACATATGTGGATGTGATGTTGAGGATAAAGAATCCTTGGCTCTTTTTAGGCTAAAAAGAAAAGAATGGAAACGATGCTTAATCGATGACAACCATTCCGTATCTAAACAAATTTTGCATCTTCTTTGGAATGATACCGTTTTCCGAGCATTTAATGAAGCCAGAAGATTGTCAATGGAAAAACGATATGATGATGTGGGACTTAACGGCCCTTTGGTAAATTTGTTAGATGAAGGATTTGTTGCTTTACAAGTAATGGCAATAAGGCGTTTGACTGATCCAAATTTTTACGATCCAAATAAGGCGGTCATATCCCTTCTTCGAGTAATTGATGATATTGGGGAAAATCTACACATATTCACCAGAGAGAACTATATATGTTTTGATGGTACTTCCTATGAAGGTCTGTCGCATGAAAAAGATGGAATAAATTGGCTTCATTGGGATAGGAAACATAAAAATTTTGATCGTCTTTCAGGAGCTTCTATTTCAAATAGATCAAGGCATGACAAGTTGGATAAAAAATTCATATCCTCTTTAAGGTCTGACAACCCTGGTAAAATCAAGCTTACTGATAGACAAAAAGGGATCACTCTTAATAAGCTTGATGAAGCATATAAAGCGATAGTAAAATCAGGTTCATTTTTAGGGGCGGTAATTCTATATGAACACTCATTAGGTGGTATCCCTGTTCCACAATATGATCAATTTAAAAATCTAGATAAAGCTGCGATTAAGGCAGAAGACTTATCTGTACTTAGCACTTTTTGGAGAGATAAAGAAGTGAGCTCGTGGGATCAAGAGCTTTGGCCAGATTTTTAAAGCATAACCAGTCGCTGGTGGGGTAGGCGAGGACCATGCAGCCCCACAGCTTTGTATTAGAGCGCAACAGGTGCAGTTATGAAGCGAATTTTTGTCCCAACAGTTACGGGTTCCGATTGGCAGCGCCTTCTTGGCAAGCCGAAACTGCATTGGAAATCGGGGCGTTCTGCTATGTCCGCAGCAGCATGCTGGGAGGAGAGTGAACCACAGTTACCCAGCGAAATTTCAGATTTGCTCGAAGCGAGTGGCGATAAATCTCTTGCTTCCCTTGAGTTGCTGGTGGCCATTCCAGAATGGGAAGTTGATTTACCCGGAGGTGAACGGGCTTCGCAGACTGATATTCTCGCCGTCACCAGAAATGAGCTTGGTCTTGTGGTTCTCTGCGTTGAGGCCAAAGTCGATGAACCATTTGGGCCAACCTTAGGTGAGAAAAAAGCGGATGCTTCGGAAGGCCAATTGGAGAGGATCTTGTATCTTGAGCGCCAATTGGGCTGTTCGTCATCTCTGGAAGGCAGCATCCGCTATCAGTTGTTACATAGAACAGTTTCAGCCATCTTAACTGCCCGAGCATTTCACGCAGGTATTGCGGCGATGCTTGTGCATTCCTTTAGCCCCACCACCCGGTGGCGCGAAAATTTTGATGCTTTTGCTCTGGCGATCTGCGGCAATCATGTGACTGACGATTTGTATGAAATAGAACTCAGTGAAGGTCCAAGACTGATGATCGGTTGGTGTAAAGGCGCTGAAAAATATTTATCAGTGGATTTGCCAAGTGCACTCTAACCTATCGCTTGACCAAACGGGAGTCATTCAGTCGCTCATCGTAAAAGCTTTATGATATCATCTGGTTTTTCGCCGTAGGTCAGCTCAACGTTATAACCTTTGATACCCTACTAAACTTCCAATATATTAAGTCTTTATTGTTTTTCAGATACCCATTCCATAGCAGAATAATGTGAGGTTGTAAGAAATGGCAGGACCGGAAGTTTGATTTTTGTCGGCCAGTTGCTGGTCGGGAACAGAAAAAAGGCAGGTTTCTATCGCATTTCAAACACCGCTAATGGAGGGGTCGATCTTTCCGGCCTGAACTCAGGTCTCAATAGCTCCGCCTCAAGTAAACCCCGTTCCTGCCGTGCAGGTATAACAGTGATCCGCTGTAGCGATGTGACTATCCGGCTCCGGAGGACCGGACATTTCAGAAACATGAATTTTACGTCCTCCCATGAAAAGGCCTCTGGCAAGATTAAAATCACAATCGTAAAGAAATCCGTCCCATGAAACAGAGACCATGGTGCGGCACATCACGCCTTGAACAGAACAGGGGTTGAAGCCGGAAGAGAGCTTGGCCATATATTTTTCCAAGTTGCCCGATTTTATGAGCCACCGGCGATATCTTCCCAGAGGCACATTGGCAAAATTAAAGAGTTGGTTGAAAACAATTCCCCATTTGTCTTTGAGGACCTGACGAAACCTCTTTTCCGCCTCAACCTGGGCCGGCGGAAGAAATGCCCCGGTGGGATTGGAGACCAAATTGAGTCCTAAACCGGAACCCTTGTGCCCATACCCAAGGGCATTCAGCTTTTTAAGTGCATGGATGCTGATTTTAAAGATACCGTCACCTCGCTGGGAATCTGTCTGGAACTCGTTTAAAGAAGGAAAAGAGGCGACAATGATTACGCGATAAGATTTCAACAGCTCAAACAAATGGTCTCTGTTACCGTCGTTCAAGGCCGACAGGTTCGAGCGCAGCATAAGCCGTGATGCCAAGGGAGACATTTCTTGTATCAGCCTGCTGATATTGGGATTCAGTTCAGGCGCTCCACCGGTGATATCTATGGTTTTAAATTGGCTTCGCCGGGCATAGGAAACAACTTGCTTTACGATTTCTGGTCCCATATTTTCTTTACGGGCCGGTCCGGCATTCAGATGGCAGTGACGGCATGTCTGATTGCATAGAAAACCCACATTCACCTGTAAGGTATGGGTTTTCGCCCGGTTTAGTTTAAGACCGTGACCGGAGAGGGTCAGGCTGAACGGAGCAACACCAACCGGATCTTCCGATGAGACCGTATCCTTTTTATATAATTTTTGCTCGGTAAGCATTATTTTCCCTGACTTTTGTTTTAGATTGAAAACCTGGTCCTCTGTGCCGGGTCAGAGCTATATGGCCTTGCCTGAAGAAACGCCGTAAGAGTTTGAAGTGAGCTAAAGTTAAGGAATTTTGCCAATTATATAAAATCATCGGAGCGCAGCGACTCCATAACTTTAGGCACTTTAGGTCACTTATCACTTTTAACTTGTCCGGCTTGTAGGATAACAGACCCTTTTTGGGTCAAACCAAAACCTGGTCTTATGGATCAGGATTTTTTACTCTTCTATTCTTCACAGGCTTCAGGAGTGCATGCCCTCCCTTTAAGATGGAAAAAGAACTTGAGACTTTTTTTAATCTTATTGGAAAATATCTTGGGAGAAAAATATGTTCCGGCAACCTTTTTATTAATTTCACCTATTGTGGGATAGGGATGCACAGCAGACGCCAGAGTGGAAAGTTTGACCTTCCCATTTAACATTGCCACCCATTCACTGATCAGGTCTCCTGCTCGGGGGCCTAAAATCTGAACACCCACCGGCTTTTCTTTCTCATCCAGGATCATTTTAATCTTGCCGATTTTTTCGCCCTCTGCCAGGCTTCGGTCGTTGTCCTGGAATTCCTCTGTCCAGACAGCATAATCGATTCCGGCTGCCCGTGCTGTTTTTTCATTCATTCCGATGCTTGCCAGTTCGGGATCTGAGTAGGTACACCATGGCAGAAAAGTATAATCGGTTTTCCGGGGAAGATGAAAAATTGCGTTGGTGATTACAATGCCCCCTTCGTAGCCGGCTGCATGAGTAAACTGGAAGCCTCCGTTGACATCTCCGGCTGCATAAATGTGTTTGTGATTTGTCCTTAGCCTTTTATCTACCTTGATGCCTCTTTTATCAAATTTAACACCAATATCTTCGAGCCCCAGTTCTTCGACATTGGCGGATCTGCCCATGGCCACAAGAATGATTTCAGCTTTCAGATGGATGGTTTTGCCCTCAGCATTTTTTATGACCACTTCTTTGTGGCGGCCCAGATCTTTTGTAGCTTCAATGGAAGAATTTAATTGGAAGACCACACCTTCGGAGCGCATGACGTTCATAACCCCATCGGCCATGTCTTTGTCCTCTTTTCCCAGAATCTGTTCGCCACGATCCACAATATAAACCTTTGTTCCCAGACGGTTAAAGGCCTGTCCCATTTCTGTTCCTATGGGACCGCCGCCTAAAATGATCATGGATTGTGGTAGATGATCCAAATAAAAAATTTCTTTGTTGGTGATATGAGGCGTGTCCATCAGTCCTTCAATGGGAGGAACCATGGGAGATGAGCCTGTCGCGATAACCCAGTTCTTTGCAGAGAAGGTTTTTCCGTTCAGCTTGATGGTGTGTTCATCTGTAAATTTTGGGTCTCCAAATTCTACTTTGGCCCCAAGATTGCAGAATCTTTCTTCGGAATCATGCTTTTGAATGATGCTTATCACCGATTTAATTCTTTTTGACACCTGCTCAAAATCTACCGGAGGCACCTCAACTTGGGGTAGACCGAAGGCTTTGGCATTTTTCATCTGGTGATAAACATGAGCCGTTTTGATCAACGTTTTACTGGGGACGCATCCAAAATGCAGACAGTCACCGCCAAGCTCCTTTTCTTTTTCAACCAGCAGTGTTTTAGCTCCCAGTTGGGCGGCACCGGATGTAACTGTCAGTCCGGCGGCACCGCCGCCGATCACTCCGATATCATAATCATAATTGGCCATGACATTCTCCTTGTTTTGTGAACCGCCGGGAGCGCTTACTTCGCAGATCCAAACTAACAACAGCCTCCCTTTGCCAAATTTTGGGGCTTTTCAAAGGGGGATGGATAACAGGGTGTACCGGAATAAGTACCTGGATTTTGCACGAGTCGGAGACTTTCATATGCAAGGCACTTAAGGGTGAAGTCATAGTGAACTATTACGAGCCCTTAATAACGCAGCAGATGGAAGCCTCCGGCTTGCCCTTTGGGTGAAAATTAATGAATTAAAAAGATCATCTTCTTCAATTAAGTCACCTAAAAATTCTCATTAATTTTCATGCAAGATTCAGGAAGTAAAAACTTTTTGAAATATCTGTCGTAGTTATCCTCAGATCCTTACATGGCAGGATCTCAAGACGCATAAATGGAACACTTACGTACCGCCATGGCTGCTTCCTGCAAAGCTTCGGCAAAGGTGGGATGGCCGTGGACTGTCCGGGCGATGTCTTCGGAACTTGCACCGAATTCAATAGCCAGAACACATTCAGCGATCATGTCCGCGGCGCGCGGTCCGATGATATGTACGCCCAAAATTCGATCGGTTTTAGAATGGGCGATGATCTTGACAAAGCCGTCCTTTTCCCCCATGCACCGGGCGCGCCCGGCCCCTGAAAAGGGATAGGCGCCGATACAATAGGGGATATTGCGCGCTTTTACCTGTTCCTCGGTGAGACCGACATTGGCAACCTCGGGCCAGGTATAGACTACCGCCGGAATGGCATCATAATTTACCTCACCGGGGAGGCCGGCGATACACTCGGCAGCGGCGATTCCTTCTGCCGAAGCTTTATGGGCTAGCATAGGTCCCGGGATGAGATCACCGATAGCATAGATGGAAGGAATGTTGGTTCTATATGCTTCATCTACCAACACATGGCCGGTTCGAGAATCGGTTTCCACGCCGATTTCTTCCAACCCCAAATTTTGCGTCAAGGGCCGTCTGCCAACCGACACCAGGAGACGATCACACGTAATCGTATCTTCTTTTCCGTTAGATTCCAATGTCATCCGTACTTTGTTTCTAGATATTTTGGCGCCGGTAACCTTTGTGTTTAGGTAAATTTCCAGCCCCTGCTCTTTGAGAATCCGACCCAAGGATCGGGCCACCTGACCATCCAGGGTGGCGGCAATTTGAGGCAGCATTTCAACAACAGTAACGTTTGCGCCCAGGCGAAGCCAGACCGATCCCAGTTCCAAACCGATATACCCCCCTCCCACAATACCCAAGTGCTTGGGAACCGTTTTAAATGAGAGGGCTTCCGTAGAAGTGACGATATGTTCGCCGTCAAATTCGAGGCCAGGCACTTGAACCGGCTTACTGCCGGTGGCAAGAATGATCGACCGGGTTTCAAGGGTCTGCGGTTTCCCCTTGCCCGAAGAACCGGAAGATTTCGATATTTCAATGCGATCAACCCCGGCAAGACGGGCCGTTCCATGGAAAATTCGGATGCTGTTTCCTTCAAGAAGCTTGCGAACATTATCCGTGAGCGCTTCAACCACCTGTTCTTTGCGAGCCATCATTGCAGGCAGATCCAGACTTAATTTTCCTGTTTTAATCCCGTGGGAAGCAAAGTGATCTTTAGCCAGATGAAAGTATTCACTGGAGTCCAGCAGCACTTTACTCGGGATGCAGCCGATATTAAGACATACACCACCCAAACGGGCCTCCTTTTCAATACAAGCCACCTTTAAGCCCAGTTGGGCCGCGCGTACGGCCGCCACGTATCCTCCGGGGCCTGTACCTATAATAATAAGGTCGTAAATTTCTTTCTGTGTCATATTTAAATCTCCATCATAATCCGTTCCGGATTCTCAATGATTTCCTTAATCCGTACCAAAAAGGTGACTGCTTCTCTTCCGTCCACGATTCGGTGATCATAAGTAAGGGCCACGTACATCATGGGCCGTATTTTTATCTCATTATCCACAACCACCGGCCGTTTCTCAATTTTATGCATTCCTAATATGCCGCTTTGGGGAATATTTAAAATCGGGGTGCTGAGCAGAGATCCAAAAACTCCGCCGTTACTGATCGTAAATGTGCCTCCTTCTAAGTCGGCCAGTTCAAGGCGATTGTTTTTTATTTTATCCACGTAGTCCACAATTGCCTGTTCCAGTTGTGCAAAGCTTAAACCTTCAGCATTGCGAATGACCGGGACCACCAGACCGCGATCGGCGCTGATGGCAACACCGATATGGTGATAGTGGTGGTAAACAATCTCTTTCCCGTCAATAAATGCATTAATTTCAGGAAATTCTTCGAGGGTCTCCACGCATGCTTTGATAAAAAAAGACATAAATCCCAGAGATACCCCATACTTTTCACGAAAGGTTTCCTTGAACTGGGTCCGGATGTTCATGGTACGGGTCATGTCGATCTCGTTAAAAGTGGTGAGCATGGCGGTATTCTGTTTGGCTTCCACAAGGCGTGATGCAATGCGCTGGCGAATCGGACTCATGGGTTTGCGGCTGATGTCTTGCCGCTCAGGCGATACGGGTTCCAAGGATATTTCAGGCTTTGAAACCGGAGTTTCCCGGGTTTCCGGTGGAGCAGGCCCGCGCACCTGAACGGCTGTTTGGGCCTGCTCCAGATATAGAAGTACATCGCCTTTGGTAATTCTGTTACCCGGCCCGGTGCCGGTAACGGCGGTAATATCGATATTTTTTTCAGCAACCAACCGCCGCACCGACGGCGGAATGATTTGCCGTATTTCGGATGGTGGCGGTTCCAGGGGTGCTTTTTCGGGAGAAACCACAGCCGGCGTCGGCGCCTCGATCACTTCAGGTGGAACCCGAGGCATTTCCTCTTCTTCTTTTGGCAGGGCCGGTTTGGATGGATAAGCCGGTGCTGCTTCGGTATCGATAATCCCCACCACCGTGCCGATGGCAACAGTTTCTCCTTGGGATACCCGTATCTTTAAAACTCCTGACGCCTCGGCCACGATTTCCAGGGTGACCTTGTCGGTTTCCACAACAAAGAGCGGGGCGTCTTTTTGAATCGTATCTCCGTCCTTTTTGTACCACTCCACAAGAACCGCTTCCTGCACGGATTCTCCAACATTCGGAATTTTGATTTCTATCTCCATGGTTGCTCCTTTGCCCTATCCACAGAAAGAAAACTTTAAGCGTTCAACCTAATTGAGCGAAAGTCGAGGATGCCCCAGCTTCAAGGCGTCACGGGTGAAGCCGTAGTGCACTACTGCAAACCCTTGACAACGCCGAAGATGGGGTATCCTCGGCTTTCCCGAAGGGTAAACAAAATCGAGATAAAATAGCAAAATTCATGTCTCATTACTGATAGAAATATAAAAATGGAGTAAAACCATTAAAATACTTCTTGATATAAAGACGTTATGATCGTTCTCGGTTTTGTTTACGATCAATCAGGTTTTTACTTTTCAGCTATGCCCAAAGCCTCTTGGATGACGGCGTTCTGTTCCTTTCGATAGACATTGGGGAAACCGGTTGCCGGGCTGGCCGAGGCTTTTCGACCGATGTACTCAACCGGTTTTCCGGTTATTCTTTCGAGGCGACGACCCATAAAAAACCACGCCCCCATGTTCTCCGGCTCTTCCTGAACCCAGAAGTATTGCCCGGCTTTGAGATATTTTTTGATCACATTTTTCAGCTGCTTTTCAGGAAAGGGATAAAGCTGTTCCATGCGTACAATAGCAGTATCGCGTTTTTTCATTTCTCGGCGTTTTTGAAGTAATTCATAAAATATCTTGCCGCTGCAAAAAACGACTCGGTTGCCTTTTTTTATGGTGTCCGGGTCGTCAAGCACTTGCTGAAATGATCCGGAGGCCATGTGGCTGAGATCGGAAACCGCCAGGGGATGGCGTAACAGACTTTTTGGGGTCATAATCACAAGGGGCTTGCGAAAATCGCTTATTACCTGGCGCCGGATGAGGTGAAAATACTGGGCGGGTGTGGTGAGATTGCACACCTGGATATTATCGCCCGCACACAACTGCAAGAAACGCTCCAGGCGGGCGCTGGAATGTTCAGGACCCAGCCCTTCCCATCCGTGAGGAAGCAGTAAAACCAGACCGCTTAAACGCCGCCATTTTGTTTCTCCGCTGGCGATGTAAAGATCGATGACCGATTGAGCGTTGTTTGCAAAGTCGCCGAACTGTGCCTCCCAGATGACAAGACCTTGAGGCTGTGCCAGAGAGTAACCGTATTCGAAGCCAAGAATACCCGCCTCGGAAAGCATGCTGTCATACACCGAGAAGCGGCCTTGGTTTTTTTCGACCCTATTCAGTGGCACATATTCTTTTCCGCTTTGGGTATCAATTAAAACACTATGTCGCTGGCTAAAAGTGCCGCGGCCGCTGTCCTGGCCACTCAAACGGATGGGAATACCTTCTGCCAACAACGAGGCAAAGCAAAGGGCCTCTGCATTGGACCAATCGATATTTTGTCCCTTTTCAACGCAATCGAGCCGTTTTTTTAACAGTCGTTCGAGTTTGGGATTCAGGGAAAATTCATCCGGAACGGTGTTCAGTTTATGGGCAAAAGAAACGAGTTTTTCCTCCGGCACTCCGGTTTTCAGAGCTTCATGGGTGTAACGTCCGTGAAAATTTTTCCAGTTTTCATAAAACCGGGATTCGGGAAAGACACAAACACTTTCTTTAACCGCCTGAAAGGATTTTTGTAGGTCGGTGTTTATTTTTTCCTGAATAGCATCCAGGTTTTGTTTTTGGACATGGCCTTCTTCAATTAATTTTTGGGAATAAACTTCGTGAATGTATGGTCGTCCCCGGATTCGTTCATACATCAGGGGCTGAGTGAAATAGGGCTCGTCGCCTTCATTATGACCGTACCGCCGATAACAGACTACATCGATGACCACATCTTTGTTATAGGCCTTCCGGTATTCGGCGGCAAGCCGGACAACATGAACAGCGGCTTCCGGATCTTCACCATGCACATGGAAAATAGGGACCATCAGCATTTTAGCCACATCTGTAGCGTATCGGGTGGAACGGGCGTTTTCCGGAAGCGTTGTATATCCAATCTGGTTATTGATGATCAAATGGATGGTGCCGCCGGTTTTATAGCCTGCTATCTGAGACATATTAAGGGTTTCGGTCACAACACCCTCACCAGCAAAGGCTGCGTCGCCATGGATTAAAAGCGGTAAGACCGTGCTCTTATTGTCGCTTCCGAGGATGTCCTGGCGGGCCCTGGCAAACCCTTGAACAACCGGATTCACGGACTCCAAATGGCTTGGATTGTTGACCAGAAATATGCGAAGAGACTGCCCTTGGTGTGTCTTTATATCCGCCAGATACCCGTTGTGATACTTAACGTCGCCGGAGCCGAAGATGTTGTCCGGATCATGGCAGTTTTCGAATTCGCTGAAAATTTCTTGGTAAGACTTGTTCAGAATATTGGTCTGGACATTTAAACGGCCGCGATGGGCCATGCCCAGAATTATTTCACGGTGCCCCTGCTGTCCGGCCAAACTGACAAGAGAATCAAGTATGGGGATAATGACTTCCGCACCCTCTATGGAAAACCGCGTCTGGCCCAAATAGGTTTTGTGAAGGAACTGTTCAAACAGGGCGGATTCATAAAGTTTTCCTAAAATCCTAAGCTTATCTTCAGGACTAAGATCCGGACGGTTTCGAACCGGCTCCATGCGATCCTGCAACCAGCGGCGTTCATCGGGATCCTGCATATGCATAAATTCTACGCCGATGGATCTGCAGTAGGTTTCTTTAAGAATGTTGATGATATCCTTCAGCGAAGCTTGGTTGTTTTTAGAAAGGTTTTGGATGTAAAACAGGGTATCCAGATCCTTTACGGTAAGATTGAAAGCCGCTATATTCAGTAAAGGATGGTCGATGGGACAGGACGTAAGGGGGTCCAGACAGGCCAGTAGATGGCCGATATTACGATAACGTGATATCAGTGCGTGAACACTGGATTGCCGCAAAGCCTGCTCTTCATCCCAAACGGGTACGGTTTCACTATATTGGACACCGGCCAATTCAAAGCCCTCAAAGAAAAAACGCCAGTCCGGAGATACCGCGTTGGGATCGACTTTCCACTGTTCATATTGGGCGTCGATGAAGTCCGCGTTAAACGTTTCAAATAGGTCCATGCGCTTGTGCCTAATTTTTGATGGTTGTGATTGGTCAACTGTGACCGGTCATCGACCATCTGTCTTTCTCGTTTTTTCCGATGGTTGCTTCTTGAACCATTCCACCACCAATTCGGAAACCTGTTGGCGATGCTCCTTGTGGCTGAACATGTGATCCGCGCCGGGAAAAATGGCCAGCGTTGTGTTTTCACGATTCAATTTTTGCGCCAGGTATGCTTCTTGTACCGGGATGATTTTGTCGTGGTCACCGTGAACAATCAGCAACGGAGCCTGCAGAGTTGCTAGTGTTTTCGGGAGATTATACCCTCCGGCGTCAGCAAAAAAGCCGGTTGAAAGTTGCAGTGAGCGGCCCCGGCCGCTAAAGGATACCCTGCCGGTGTCATAGAGTTGTTTGCGCTGGCTTTGGCTGAGAAAATGAGTTGCATTTAGCCCGGATAAACGGCCTGCCAAGGCACATACCGCCTTTACCGTGTTCATCCGGGCTGCGGTGAGGATGGAAATTACCGCCCCCATACTGTGCCCCGCAAGGCCTATCCACAAAGCACCCTTTTCCGCGATAAAGCCGGTTGCAATCTTCATTTCCTCGATCTGTTTGGAGTAGGTAGATTCATCAAATCTGCCTTGGCTCTGACCATTTCCGGAAAAGTCAAATCTAAGGGCCATGAAAGCTTCCCCTTCCAGCTTGCTGCAAATATGGCGTATTATACCGGTGTGTCGGGAGCAGGTAAAGCAATGTCCAAAAACAACACCGCGGTGGGCAGGTCTGTCAGGCAGATGAAGCGTTCCTGTCAGTTTTTCTCCCTGATGATTATAAAAGTGCACCGGTTGTTCCATAAGAAATCCTTACGGGTAACATCCCGGTATTGCCGGTCCGGAATTAAGGGTTGACGGCTTCGTAAAAAGTCCAACTTCTGCGTTGCGCTGCATCCTTCGTCACTGCAGCGTACTATAAGTACGCCTCATTCCTCAGGATTTGCGCGCCTTTTTATCCCGCTGGTTTTATGCGGGGGAATTTGGATCTTTTTACTTTGCCGTCGGATTTTGACTTTTTACGAGTTCATTAAGGGTTCACTCAAAAAGAACTTCGCATTTTGGATGCCGATAAATTCCGACCGGCTGCGTTACGAAGACTCGAAATAAAATGACTAATCTCCCAGTTTAGCCATGTGGTCATCGTAAAGGGTTTCAAGAAAAAGTTTGTGCTTTGCTTCTTCCTGGCAAAGCAACTTGAGGATTTTAATGTGCTCGGCATTATCCGTCTTTTTCTGCAGTTCATTATACATTTTTAAAGCCTGTTCTTCCCGCTTCATGGCCAGCCGTAAAATATCCGTATAACTCATTCCATCCTGATATTGTAGATCGATCATATAGTCGCTCCGTTTCATATCAGGTATCCATTTGAATTTATATTCTTCCAACACCTCTTTATTGGCTTCCAAATTTTCAAGCATGGTCTGGTGCTTTTTCTCTTCTTCGGCCATCTCTTCCAAGGATTCTCTAACGCCTGCAAAAGAGGTCTGTTTCGCTGCATCCGTATAAAAAGCGGCGGCTTCCTTTTCTTTTTCTATGGCAAAACCGATAATCTCCTCAAAAGACTCAAAACTCATAATATACCCTCCTTTAATGTATTAGTTTTCTCACTTATGCGTTTCTTTTGGGTTGACAGGGTTTTTGAAGAAAATCATAATCTCAAAATGTACTCTTATCAAATTTTAAAATTTCTGCAACAAATATAATATCCCTATTTTATAGAGATCGAAACAGCAGTTGCGGATATTATACCTTGATTTTTCATCAATATTAAACCTAAATCAAGTGATTTTTTACTCGATATGCACCGATTTCTTGCGCATCAAGGATCCGCGAAAATCCTCGACATATCCACGGGTATGCCTACGGTTTTCGCTAACCCTTATGCATCAAGATCTCAGCACATCTCTTCGCAAAAAATCGCTCAACTTAGGTTAAAAATATTTTTTCAAATTGGCGCTTTTTTTGTAATTATGCATGTTGGGAAAGCGCTTAATTTTGTCTTATGAGACAATTCTGTATCAAAATTGATTTTGATACAGAATGTTGTTCAGACGGCCTTTTTCTATTCGTCGCCGAGTAAATAGTAGCACCTTTTTGGAGAAACCACCCTACCCTTCTTTTTCAGGCTACTTATTATCTTTGAAACCACTTGACTCTCCTCGCCGATCATGTCTGCCACCTCACCCGGCCGAACCGGTTTGCCTGCCTTTTTCATGGCGTCCAGTACTTTTTTTTCCATATTTATTCCTTCTAACTATTCCCTAAATTGAGCTGCTGTTTGAGCCAGTTTTTTACTTCGCCTTCAACCGGATAAACCCCTTTGAAATGACCATTAACTTCAAGAAAATGTTCTTTTATAGCCTCCGGCATATCAATCTTTGCAAGTTCCACTGCTTCTTCAGAATTGCGCCGGATAAGATAGATTATAGGTGTTTTGCCCCACGTATTTACCACAAAATAGTGGGTAACATCGTCTTTTGATCTGATTACGTAATTGCCTCCGGCCCAGTTGTTTCCCCATTCAAGATACAGCCGAACGGCTTCTTCCGGAGTCATTTCCCAGTCTATGGCATTTAATAGATCTGAGTTCTGTTTTATATCTTTTAGTTCCATCATGGCATAATTCCTTTACATGAATGTGTATTACACTTATATAGAATCATTAAAAATCAGAATGAACGCTGCTTTTCAAACATCCCTTCATATATGTTACTAAAAGCAATAAGTATGCCACCGTAATTTCGGTGGAAAAAGGGGAAGCTTCGGAGGTGAGACAAATATCATACTACCTAAATTCTGCAAGCCTCGTATCGGCCGGATATACAAGGCATCAATCGCGCAGCCGTATTGTAATACTGCAATCGATTGATAACGCAGTAGATCCGGTCGAGACGAGGCTCCCGAAGGGTTAACTTTTTTTGAAATCCAATCAAGATTTTATCCTTTTATTTTGCATGTTATCGATGTGCGGATATTGATAAAAACATCTCAATACCACATTGTAATTATAGCAAATTTATCTCTTTCGAAAAAAGTTAATGCGGATTTTAGGTCCTATTGTTTTACGACACACATTTGTGTCAAGATAAAATTTGGATAAATCCGTATCGTGCCCTTACGTTTACATTTCATTTTTTCTTTAGCGATGGAGTGTCTTTACCGAAATGAAGGATACGTTGATAACACAGCCTACCCTCTCATATAGCGGTCTACCCCGCTTAAAACTTTTCTGGGCGCTTTCCAGAACACCCCATGGGTTGCTGGACATGGCCACTCCTGCGCTGGGTGCATTGCTCTGGCTCGGCCATTTTCCTTCTTTTGAAGTGATTATTTTGGGACTTATTACCACTTTTGCAGGCTACACAGCGGTTTATTCTTTAAATGATATTATCGATTATCATACTGATAAAGAAAAAATAAGACGTTGCGTAGACGTTGACATCGAATGCGACCTGGATGCCATGATGATCCGTCATCCCATGGCCCAGGGATATTTGAGTTTTAAAGAAGGGTTGCTGTGGACCGCAACCTGGTCCATTGTGACCATACTGGGCGCTTATTATTTACACCCCGTTTGCGTTGCAATTTTTATCATCGGCTGTGTCTTGGAGACGGTTTATTGTTTGCTGTTCAAGGTCAGCCATCTGCGTACACTGGTCAGCGGGGGGGTTAAAACCGCGGGAGCGATTGCCGGGGTATTTGCCGTGGATCCATACCCTTCGCCTTTATTTTTGTTGATGCTTTTATTCTGGTTGTTCTTATGGGAAATCGGTGGACAGAACGTTCCCAATGACTGGACCGACATTGAGGAAGATCGCCGTCTTCATGCCCAGACGATTCCGGTTCGACTGGGTCTTGACCAAGCCAAGGTAATTATACTTGGTTCTCTGATACTTTCGGTCATTCTTGCCATGGTCGTTTTTTACGTTTCTCCAATTTCTTTTGAATTTCCATATGTGGTGGCTTCAGTTTCAACAGGGCTTTGCTTTTTCGTGTTGCCTGCCTTTCTCCTTTATAAAACCAAAGCGTCTCCATATGCAATGGCGCTTTTTAACATGTCCAGTTATTATCCCCTGGCCATGCTGATCATCGTGGTTACTAAGCTGTTGATATGAAAGCCTCCAACTTGTGCAAAATTCAGGTAATGGAATCTTCGACATACAATAGATTACAGTTCTCCTCTCTCCGGGTTTTTTGTCCGACTGCTGCCGTATCAACCTGTTTATACGGCCTTTATTGCAGGAGCAGAAACGGAATGGGAGGGGTATCCCCTTTACTTTCTTGACAAATATGCTTGGTTAATGCAGTAATATCAAGAATCCAGATTTTAACCTGTAACCAGCAACCAGCAACGAGCATGTGATGTTTTGTTTGCTCACATAAAAAATTATATGTTAGACATGTATCGCAGGGTTATCCGGTTTTTCCGGGCAAGGAGGTGTAATCTTGAAACAAGGAAAATGTCCCAAATGCGGCTCGGAAGAGGTTTATTCAGGTGTTGAGGTGTTACCGAAAAGCGGTCCCTTTGGCAGTAATAGCATACCCATAAGTATCGTTTCCATTGCTGCACTTGACAATTATGTGTGCACGGATTGCGGTTACCTTGAAAGTTACATCGCAGATACCGAAAAACTGAAAGAAATCGTCAGAAAGTGGCCTAAGTCAAATAAAGTTTCGCAGTAGGAAACCTAACCCCAAGACCTTAGGTGAATATCTTGGCTCGCCGGTTTGAATCGCAACAGCAAACGCGTTTTACGGGCTCGCTTTACGGGAATTCAGGAATCTTCAGCCCATATGAAAAAGATGTGAAACCAAAACCTGAGATCCAAAATTTCTATATTTAAAAAGGATATCTGTGTGAAAGAATTGTGGCGGCTTGGAAAAATAATCCGAATCTTTGTCAAACATGGCCTTGGAGATATTGCTGAAAGGCTTTTCAAAAAAGCAGAAAAGGAACCGGTTGATCAACGACAAAAGGAATGGACGGTCAAAAACGGCTTTCCTTCTCCGCAACGTATTCGGTGCGTTTTGGAAGAACTGGGACCCAGTTTTATTAAACTCGGCCAATTGATGAGCACGCGAGCCGATATTTTTCCGCCTGAATACATTGAAGAGTTTACAAAACTTCAAGATCAGGTACCGCCGGTACCCTTCAGCGACATCAAGCGGGTCATTGAGCAAGAACTTAGACGTCCTTTAGAAGAAATTTTTGAAGAGTTTACACCTAAATCCATGGCTGCCGCATCCGTGGCACAGGTCCATTTGGCTAAACTTTTCAGTGGAGAAGAGATTGCCGTCAAGGTCATCCGGCCGAACATTGACAAGGAAATCCGGAAAGATATCCGCCTGATGTACTCCATGGCGAAGCGGGCCGAAAAAATCTCAGAAATCGCGCGCGTCATTGGTGCCATTAATCTGGTAAAAGAATTCGAACGGGTTATTTTCAAAGAACTCGATATGTTCATAGAAGCCGGCAATATTGAGAAATTCGCCAATAACTTCAAGTCGGATGATGAGATCTATATTCCTAAGGTCTACTGGGATTACACCACAAAATCGGTCCTGACCATGGAACATATTCCTGGCATTAAAATGGACCAGGTGGATGACATCAGCGCCCATGGTATCGATCCGAAGGACATCGCGATGATTGGACTGCGTTCCTTTTCCCGCCAATTGATGGATTTCGGCCTTTTTCATGCAGATCCCCATTCCGGCAATACCATTGTCATGTTCGACGGTCGTGTCAGTCTGGTTGACTTTGGCATTACGGGTTATCTGGATGATGAAACCATGCACCAAATCGCATACCTTTTGCTGGGTTATGCCGAACACGATTATGAAATGGTTATGGACGCGCTGTTGGATGCGGGGCTAATCGACGAAGAAACAATGGACCTCAAGAGCTTCCGTACGGATCTTAAGGATATGAGTGAATCTTTTTACGGACGCTCCCTTCAGACCATTTCGGTCAGAGATGTTTATGATCAAATCATTCACCTCATATATAAATACAAGATCCGGTTGCCGAGGAATCTTTTACTGCTTTTTAAGACATTTATTCAAACAGAA